>MDTC01256649.1_pt1 | contig 25082 bp, 14 predicted proteins | sample 811181 | NCBI WGS metagenome assembly MDTC01 (sample SAMN05326644, study PRJNA326480) | marine metagenome | isolation source: seawater | place: Pacific Ocean: North | collected 2011
CATTATGGTAGGTGGAAGAATGACTCTTGGAGAAGAGTTACCGAAAAAAAAAATTGGATAGATAATTTACCATTTGTTGATAAATTCCAAGAAGATGGTGACTTCATAGAAGATGTAGTTGAGGATACTCCAACTCCGACTCCAACTCCCGAAGATACTCCGACTCCAACTCCCGAAGATACTCCAACCCCAACTCCGACTCCAACTCCCGAAGATACCCCAACCCCAACTCCGACTCCAACTTCCGAAGATACCCCAACCCCAACTCCGACTCCAACTCCCGAAGATACTCCAACCCCAACCCCCGAAGATACTCCAACACCAACTCCGACTACCGAAGAAACCCCAACCCCAACCCCCGAAGATACTCCAACCTCAACACCAACTCCGACTCTAAAAATAACTTTGAAAAAAACCAGTAACCAAACCAATCAACACCAAATTGATGATAATATTTTATCAACACCAATGTATGACATAAATACAGAACAAACCAATCCAGAAAACATGGGTCCTTATTATGTTCCTTGGAAGAAAACCTCAATGGATTATTACAATAAAATCAAAAAAACAAAAGTAAATAGTGGTTATTTAAACGGAAGTACACTTGGTAATGTTGGTATAAATGATAAAAATAATTGACTTTTTTATTAATTATGTTTTAATATGTAACTTATGTATGCTACTTACCTATTATTTTTAAGTTTTATTATATGTTGTATATTAATTTACATTGTATATAATTTATATAAAAAAACCAGAGTTTATGAAAACTGGATAATAGAAATTAAAAATGATGTTAATTTATTGAATTTACAAATAAAAGAGATAGACTCTCGTGGAATTTTTGAAAAAGATGACGATGTGGGGGTGATATACGAAGAAATAAAAGAACTTATAACCTCATTTAATGAAAAGGTACAAGACTAGTGGAAAAAACAAGAAAACGAAAGAAAAAAAAGAAGAATTTATACTTTACTCAGGATACAGAAAATTCAATTATTGAGTATAACAATACTGAAGATATGAATGTAAGAAATAGAATATATGAAGATAATATTAAACACGCATTTGAAAAACTTGCAGAAAATATATTAAATACATTTAAATTTTCTTATTTCGAGTGCAGTCATGAAGAAGTACAAATGGAAGTTGTGAGTAATTTAGTTTCTAATATGCATAAGTTCAAAGAAGGAAAGGGTAAAGCATTCTCCTACTTTAGCATAATTGCAAAAAATTTTTTAATATTGTATAATAATGGCAACTATAAAAAATTTAAAAGACACACGAGTGTAGATGACGAAGAGATAGTTTATGAACACAAAGAACTTACATACTTTCCAAAAGAAACTACCAGAAAAAAAGAATTATCAGAGTTTATGAAATTGATGGTAGAGTATTGGGACGAACATATAAACATTATTTTTAAAAGAAAATCAGACAAAGAAATAGCAGCTGCAGTTGTTGAAGTTTTTAGACGATCCGAATCAATTGAAAATTTTAACAAAAAAGCAATTTATCTATATATTCGTGAAATGACAAATTGTAAAACACAAGCAATTACAAAAGTAATTGGTAAAATGAAAAAAACTCAAAGTGAGATTTACAATGAGTATCGTGACACAGGACGAATTACTATGAATTAAAAAATATGTATATGTATATTTATAATTCATGGAAAATGATACAGAAATATTTGCAGGAAAAACATTTTCATCACTTGTAAAAGACATATATTTTAATTCTTCAAATAAAAAAGATCAAATAAATCAGTTGATTTCAGATCTACATAAAATGGTAAAAGATTCAGGATCAGCAACTGTAATCGCACCTATGATAAAAGATTATATTGATGTGGGTATAAAAAATGACGATCAACTTGTAAAGTTATCAGCAGTTTTACAAAGATTCATATCCGGTAAATCAAACTACGAAGAATCATCGGTTGGTGGAGTTTTGAGTGAAGAAGAAAAAAACCAACTATTGTCATCTGTAAAGACTGAAATAAGTAATTTAGAGAAAGATAACAGAGGGTTGGATAAAGAACTCAATAAAATAAATAAAAAAATTACCAAAGATGGCACATAGTAGATACTATAAACAATCAAATAAAAGAGAAGTTGAGGTTTCTACCTTAATGACTCAACGACAAATATATAACAAAAGTCCAGAAGGAATTTTATTTTATGAGTTGGAACCTGCGGTTGTTATTGATGTAATACGAGACGAAAATCATCCTATTTTTAAAAATAAAAAAAAATTTCCAAAAGTAAGCACACAGGAGTGGCCAAATAATTATAATATAAAAGACACACCCGACTACTCTTGGATAGGAAGAATCAAAGCAAGACTTATTGTTGAAGAAGAAACAACACCGGTGTCAGAACTTGGTTGGTTAATTCCAATTGAAAACTCAATACGAGAATATCCACTTGTCAATGAGTTGGTTATAGTATCTCAGTACATGGGATCGAGATATTACTCACGGAGGCTGAATACAAGAAATTTTATTAACACATCTGCTGACTTTAGGTACGAGCATAGATACGGAAAAAATAAAGGAGTTACATCTGAGACAAGTTCAAATTTAGTTGGTGCAAGAAATCCATCTGATATAAGTGTTGAATCTAACAAATACGGTATGTATCTTGGAAAATATTATAAGTCTAATAATAAAATAAGACCACTTAAGCATTATGAAGGAGATACTATTTTAGAAAGCAGGTTTGGAAGTAGCATAAGGTTTGGGTGTTATGTAGACAATCCTGTATTAGACAGAGGAACATCCATTGGGCATGGTGAGTCTTATGATTCAAACCTCGGAAACCCAATGATTCTTATAAGAAACCGACAAAAACCAACCGTAGATGATGAAAAAAAATATCAATTTAACATACTTGAAGACGTAAATAGAGATGGTAGTAGTATTCAAATTACATCAGGTAATACTATTTCTGAATTTCTTTCAACCATTTCACATTCATATGACAACATAAATTATGGGTGTATTGGTTGTAAAATTGGAGGCTTTGTAGGTTTATATAAATTAGCAAAATCATCAATTGGTGCAAAAAAAATATCAAGTTTAAATACTAATAATAGTGTAGGGTCATACTCGGGTGTAGCGGAAGCAAATGAAATGGATGCTAATCAACGTGGGGTAAGCAATCCATATAGTAAAATGTCAGATGCCATGAAAACTGGAGGAATAGGGTCTGCTGTCGGTATGGGGGTAGGTATGGCAACGGGTTCTAAAATTGGAAATATGGTTGGAAGTCGTTTAGGTAAATTAAGTAATGGTTCGTTAAAAAAATTTGTAAATGCAAGTGGAAACCCAACTTCATCATCAAGGTCCTTGAGAAAAAAATTTAGCAAAAGTATAGTCAGTGGAAATTTTTCTTTAAACCCAGAATACGAACGGGGTATTATAAGTGCGGGTGGTAATGCTAAAAAAGCAGCTAAAAGTCATCTATTTGGTTCTTCTGTTGGAAATGCGATTTCTGCCGCCAATTCTCTTGGTATAGCAATTCCAAAAGTGAATGAACTTGGGATTACACCTGACGACAGTCCAATGTTTAAGATTTTTAAATTAGCTGCGTTTGGATTAAAGTCAATCTGTGGAAGTTTAACTGGAGAAAAAAATGGAAACTCTAAAACAGAAAATAAACTTGGTTGGTTATTGTCAATTGGAATAGATCTTACCCTCCTTGCACTTTTAATGGGATTATTTGATAAACTTAGAAATTTAAAATTTAACTTTGGTGGATTTGGTGGATTTAATTTAGATAACTTATTATTTGATTTATGCGATTGGGTAAACAAAATTGAATATAAAAATAGTTTAATAGATACTTTTAGAAACGAAGGAAATAAATTACTATCAGATATGGAACTCACCAAACAACTTGGAGATTCTTTTATTGCAAATGGTACATACGACTCATATGCAAGAAACAACGAAGACTTTGATCTAAATTACAGATCACTTGTCGGTGATGTAGATGCAATCAAAAATTCAGCCAAATCTTTTGGTCAAACAAACATTGGACTTACAAAGGATGAAAAAAATATAGCCGAACTAAAGTTTGATCCACTCACAGGATTATTTCGTCAGAAGCAACGCAGTTCTAATCCCACGAGCATTAATCTATCAAAAAATAATTCTGCAAGTTTGCAAATTTCTGGAAACGGTACTTCACTATCAAGTTTAAAAAATGCAAGTATTTCAGGATTCAGTCCATTTGGAAATACAACATCTCCTAAAAATACTAATAAAAATTTCGGTAAATCGGATTCGAAAAATAAAATAAAAATACCTTCTTATCTGGCTCCTACGGATAAAGATAAAGTTGACTTGGATAAAATTACAAAAAGAAATATTAGACCAGTTAATTCATCGGCAACAGAAATTACATCATATATGTCAGGTGAAAAGATTACACGAAATTCTTTAAAAGGCACTGTCCTTGAAAACGCAGATCTAAATGCGGTGGCATTACTTGATAAAGAAGATTTAGATGTTCTGAAAAATAATGAAGAAATGGACATTGCTATTAAGGAAGCAACCGAAATATATGAGAGTGAATTCAATAAAGAGTTGGAGAGTACCGAGAGAAGTATTTTAAGAAAAACAGACTCAAGTGCTATTTTTGGTAAGCAATTACCACAATTGACGGGAAATCAAATAATACTTAACTCAGAACGAATCTTGATTTCATCGAAGACTCAAGAAACTGGTATATTTAGTAAAAAAAAGTTTTTTGTAACGACTGATGATGAAATAACTATGGATGCAAAAGAACGCATTGTATTGCGAAGTGATAAGCACATTTCTTTCGCAACTCCAAGTGTTCATCTTGGGGCATATACATCTGAGTGCCACCCAACATTGAAAGGTGATTGTACGGTTTGGTGGTTAAACGATTTGTGTGGGTGGTTGTCTTCCCACGTTCACCATGATCCCTATATTACTACAAGTCGTCCTGCACAACAAGGTCAATTGGCGAGTTTAAGAGCAAGATTGCCAACATTATTGAGTGAAAGAATATTTATATCTGGATAAACTATATATGTATATTTATTAAAATTATGAAAAAATCAGAATTAGTCAAAATTATAAGAGAATCTGTTAGAAGTGAACTTCTTGATTTTTTACCCGTTATTGTAGAAAATCTTGGAAAAAATAACAATATCCAAAATATTAAAAAAGAAAATGACATTGTGGAAAGTACCAAGATTAAATTACAAGGAGTTCGAAAACAAAAAAACAATAAAACATATTCTAAAAATGAGGTAATAAACCAAATATTAAATGAAACCGTTGGTGGTATACCGAGTGAAGGTGCGAAAGTAGGTTCGGAGTATGAAAACACAACCACCGACTTTAACGGAAACTCTGTAAATATTGAGGAATTACCCGAACACCTGTCACACGCACTTACACGAAACTACTCAGATGTATTGACTGCAATAGACAAGAAAAAAGGTAAATAAACATGGTAGATATTGTTCCAGTTGGTATTACTTTTCCATATTCACGTGGTAGTTCGGGTTTCTTTAAACAAACAAACTCGGACATGGTGAGAGGACTAACAAACCTAAAAATGCTATTAATGACATCAAAAGGAGAAAGACCTATGATGCCGACATACGGAAGTGATTTACGAGAAATTATATTTGAGTCAAATACAGAGGGGTATGTAGATGATCTTCTTGAAGATGCGGTGAAGGAAGCTGTGCAAATATGGATGCCTGAAATATTTGTTATATCGGTATTGGTTGATCGTGATTACATAAAAGAACCAAACCACGCAAAGGTAGTAATTAAGTTTAGGATGATTTCAATTCCAGATTCCGAGCAATTACTTTCATTGGAGTTCTAAGAAGATGGAGATAGGAAATTCAGAAAAAATTAAAACTACATCCCGTGATATAAACTATCTTGGAAAAGATTTCAATTCATTTAAAAAAAATCTTGTAGAATATGCAAAGTCATATTTTCCAAAAACATACAAAGACTTTAGTGAAAATTCAACAGGAATGATGTTCATCGAACTCGCAAGTTATGTTGGTGATGTTTTATCATACTATATAGATTACCAATTTAAAGAAGGGTTCATGCAACATGCAGAAGAACGCAAGAACATAGTCACTCTTGCTAATTATTTGGGTTATATGCCAAAAACATCAACCGCTGCTTTGGTAGAGGTTGACGTATTTCAACTTGTACCCGCAATTGTTGATAGTGAAACCGGAGAATTGAAACCTGACTATAAGTTTGCTTTAAACATTTTGGCAGGAATGGAAATACAATCAACTGATACGACAACAACCGTTTTCAGAACACTTGATTCAGTTAATTTTTACGAAGATACACCGGATAACCCAAGAGAGGTTTCGGTATTTGATCGTGATCCAAATTCAAAAGAACCTACTTTTTATTTACTTAAGAAAGTAGTAATGGCATCTGCTGGTACAAAGAAAACAAGAAATGTTGTAGTGGGTGAGGCAGAAGAATTTTTTGAAATTGAATTGGTAGAACCAAATGTACTTGAAATTACAACGATAAAAGATGAAAATGGAAATAAGTATTATCAAGTTCCCTATCTTGCCAATGATACAATATTTCTTGAGGAGGAAAACAGTTTTAAAAAAAATCCATTCTACTCAAAGTATGCTGAGTCAACACCCTATGTTCTAAGATTCTTGCGAACTTCTCGTAGATTTACAACCCGTGTAAACTCAGACAACACAACTACAATTGAATTTGGTTCTGGTACGGATAAAATTGATGATGAAATAATTGTTCCAAATTTAAACAATGTTGGTAGAACAATAAAAACTGATCCTGCATTTGAAGTTGCAATGGATCCAGCAAATTTTTTAAAAACTAAAAGTTATGGAGAGGCTCCGTCAAATACAACACTCGTGGTTGAATATTATGTAGGTGGGGGCATTGATTCAAATGTTTCATCAAATACATTAACAAATATTACTAAAATTGAGTACGGTGACCAAGTAGAATATCTGGAACCAAGTGAAAGAACAATTTTAAATACAATTAAAGGTAGTGTTAAGGTAAATAATAATAATCCAGCAATGGGGGGCAAGGGCCCGGAGTCTTCTGAAGAAATTAGAAGAAACGCACTTGCGTACTTTTCTGCACAAAACCGGGCCGTTACCCGTGAAGATTATGTAATACGAGCTTACTCAATGCCAACAAAATTTGGAAGTATAGCAAAAGCGTTTGTATCACCCGATGGAATTTTAGATACCAAAACGCAATTTGAATTTATTAATAACTTAGGTGAGTCTACAAAAAAACTATCTTCAAATGGACTCACAAATGCATATGGAGAGATAAATAATCCTTTTGCAATAAACCTTTATATACTAAGTTATGATAACAATAAAAATTTGGTGTCACCAAACGAATTAGTATATAGAAACTTAAGAACATATTTAGGTCAATACAAATTATTGACAGATGGTATTAACATTACAGATGCGTTTGTAGTAAATATAGGAATTGATATCGAGATTTCTGTTTTTCAAAACTATAATAATATCGAGGTACTTGATAGTGTACTTGATTCGATAAAAAGATATTTTAACATAGATCGTTGGAGTATAGGACAATCGATAGAATTGAGTGAGGTCGAGTTGGAGGTATCTAAAATTCATGGAGTTAAGTCAGTAGTAAGCCTAAGAATTTTTAACAAAACAATAAATGATGGGAATTATTCCGAGAATGAATATAATATCGAGGCAGCCACATATAACAAAGTGATACATCCGTCCGTTGATCCTTGTATTTTTGAACTAAAATTTCCTGATAGAGATGTAGTTGGGAGGGTAGTTTCGTGAACAGTTTTATTTATTTAGAAAAAGATACAACAATATTTAAATACAAAAAAGACCAAACTCTAAATACAGGTCTTGATGAAATACTTGAATTGACTAATCTATATTCAGAAGAAAGTGGCCACCATATATCAAGACTACTTGTACAATTTAATCTGAATGGTGAGAGAAATCAAGGCATTTTTTACAATTCAAACTTTAACTTAAATTTAAAAATATCAGACTCACATGAGTTAACTGGAAATACTGCACTTGAGATATTTCCGATTAAAAGTAATTGGGAGGAAGGATTTGGCCGTAGATTTGACTCTGACCATATGAGTGGGGCAAGTTGGAAGACAAGTGGGCATGGAACTACATGGGTGCGAGATGAGGGGGGTGGTGACTATTACACCGAAACGGAACTCAGAGATTTGTACGGAGTTGAAAATATACCAACTTATATTTTTAATAAAAGAACTTCTGATGTAAGTTTTGATATTACAAACTACGTTGATATGTGGATGTCTAATATATTAGAAAATAATGGTCTTATTATTAAGTTTTCAGACGAGACAATAAACCATAATAGTAAAGTAAATTTCTTTTCAAAAGATACAAATACAATATATCAACCATTCGTAAAGGTTGCAAAAAATGATTATATTTTCAATCCATGTGGATGTACATCAGTAGAAGAAGTAAATTGTATTTATAATAATTCAAACCAATTTGAATACCATAACATTGTAAGTGGCAGTAATGTAAATCAAATAAGTGGAACACTAAATGATATTTCGGGAAGTATAAAAAATGTAGAAAGTGGTTCATGTACAAACACAGAAAACCCAAATACAACTTCAACAATGGAATATAAGGTAGTAAATAGGAAACCTGATCTTGAATTTATTTCAAGTGAAGATATATTTGTTTCACTAAAAAATATAAAGAATGAAATATCTGTAAAAGAGCAACTTAGAGTTAGGGTAAATGTAAGAGAGAAATATCCTATAAAAAAAATTAGTACTAAATCAAGATACACACAAAATAATTTTGTAGATTACCCAATGTTCTATTCGGTGGTGGATGCGGATACTCAAGAACGCATTATACAACATGATATTTATACAAGAATAAGTTGTGATGGCAACGGACATTATTTTGATTTTGATTTTGGGATATTAAATGTGGATAGAATATACTTTTTTGAGATAAGAGTAGAATCTCCAAATCAAACAAAAATAATACAGGATCAAATAAAATTTAAAGTAATTAGATAAAATGAACAAAAGCCATCCAGAATTTCTTGAAAAATATAATTTTAATCTTGAATCTTATTTAAATTTTAAGTCTAAACCAGGTGACAACTCTTCAATAGATAGATTCGGAAATTTAGTTTTAAGTGCAAATATAGATGTTGATGAAGAAATTGTGGATGTAGACAAATTTTTAATGAAAGTAAATGCAAAAAAGAAAAAATTAAATGAATCACAAGTAGAGTTATTTATGAATACAGAATTGACAGAATTTGCCGATCAAGTAGCAACTAAAAACAACGAGAGTGATAAGGAATTAATTTCTGATTTTAATTCAGAAATTGATAGTGAAATTAAAAGTCAACTTGATCAAGAACAAATTTTACAAACCCAATTATCAGAAATGTCAAATATACTGGATACCGAAATTGAAAGAAATGTGCAGTTTCAAGAAAAGTCTTCAGAAAATTTTGCAGCGGCAAAAGATTTAATAGTATCACAAAGAATTGAACTAGGTGAAGGTAAAGTACCATCAGATTTTAGTGATGAATTTCCATTTTTACCATTGGTAGAAGGTCAGCAAAATAAAAATGATAGTTTTCCTTTTATGAGTTAACAATAATTTAATTAAATGAGTAATTACATAAAGTTCATAAAAGAACCTGCCACAAACGAAGGTTTTGACTATCCACGTGTATCGATGGTCGATCCGGATATATACAGAATTGTAGTAAATGAACTCGATTCAGAAGCAGTTCTTAAATTTGGTAGAAACCCAAAAGATGTCGTAGTATTTTCAATATATGATAATGATACAAATGTAATAAAACAAAAAAACATTCAACCAAACGAAAAATATAAAAGACAATCATTTGATTTTGTAGATTACACTGGTACAAGACGGGTTGGTACAATCTCTGTTTTCAATAATAAATTTGAAATAACTGATGATAATCATGTCGTTTTTTCACCAACACATGAGTTATTAGAACTTGGAGAAATGAGTGGGTCGTTCCTAATCGGAGTGTCTATGAAAAATGAGACAATAGGTTCGTTCGAGTCAAAAACAAAACTGGTTGTACAGGACATTTCCCCAAGTAGAACAGAACTAAAAGTATTACCAAGTTCTTTAAAAAGCAGTACACTTCCTGCTGATGTGGTTTTAAATAACGAATATATTAATTACTTTGATAAAAAAATACCAATATCTCATGTCTTTCACGAAATACCTTTTTTCTTAAAAAATAAAAGTCTAAGAGTTCATTTTAAAGAACTAATTGACAGTGGTTTTATTATAGAAGATATTCGTGATAAGGTATATACTATAATTGATTTCTTCAAACTAAATTCAATTGATGATTTGTCGGACGAGTGTGATGATATATACAATCAAATTAAAAGTTTATATAAAAATATTTTTTTGTGGAAATATACATCAATTTTCAAGGAAGTTGATTTTTATACTGAGTATGTAAAGTGTGTTGACTATGTTCTAAATAATTTAAGTAAGTTTTCAAACACTCAAGACAAGACTTACAATAATATTAAGAGTATATACAAAGATATATTTCTTGTTTTATATGATTCTAATAAAGTAAAAGAAATATATAAAGAAAAGTTTGATTCTTACTTATCCACAATTATGGTTTTTGGTGACCATGAAATTCCTGTACTTGCCACGAACAGAGGAAGTGAAAACTTAAATGATGAAAGAAAACACACACCACTTATTCTAAAATTGGTTACTCCTCTGCCAAACGATATAGTAGTTGGTTCAAATTTTCACTTAAACAGTTCTATATATTCTGATGATATAATACAAAGAGTATTATTGTATAAAAAAACAAAACCAAAAGTTTTTAAACTAAGAAATCCAGATTTAAGTGGACTTGCGGGCCAAGGAACAAGAAAGTATACATCTGAGCAACTCAAAAAAACAAATATTGAAATAGAACGAAATAGTTTGTTAAATTTAAAATCAAATGATCCTGGTATCCTTGAAAAAATAAAAGATATAGAGACTGAGATGCGTGAAGAAGTGTTCGGGACTCCAATAAGAATTACGGAAGAAATTTCAAATTATTTTAATAATCAGACAGAGGATTATTACTTAACAGTAAATTACTCTAAATTTGAAAATTTCGTAAGATATTCTTCGGCAAGAAAAAGACTTGATGTTTTTATATTAAAATTAACAAAAATATCAGAGATCGATAGGCAACTTGAAGAAATAAGAAGATCTTGGAGAAACAGCAGTCCGGAAAAGTTCAGCAGAATATCTTATGATTCACAATTAAATAAACTAAATACAAAAAAACTTGATATTCTAAATAACTTAGATGGTTACGAGAGATTTCTATATTTTGAAGATATTACAGAATTAACCGAATCTGCAAAAGAATATAAGGAAAAAATCGATGAATTAAAATTAAAAATATCTTTACAGGGAGACGACTCTGGGCTTTTATCTGATGAAATACGTGAACTTGAATCAAAGTTACTTTATACATATGTTTCTTGGCCAAGAGCCGATTTTAATTGCGACTCCGTTGATGATTGGGAGTCAACGGTATATGATTATACCGAGGGGGATGCGGTGTTGTATGATGACTCAATATGGACGGTATCTACGGGAGAAAATCCAAAACCAGAAGATATACCTGGACAAAGTGACAGATGGCAGTTTTTTTGTAAATGTGGAGAGTGTGTTGGTAAAAAAATTCCCTTAAATACCAGTAATTATAATTTTTTATCAGCCCGTAGTTATTATCGTCCAATGCCTATACCTGCTACTATGCAGGAATTTTCCCAAACCGAAGGATACAATTGGTACGCCAAAAGGGCTAAGCAAGCAGATATTTATGATAAATACAATGATAATTCGTTTTTTAATAATACACCTGAATTCATAACACGTGATCAGGATAACTCCGATTACTTTGATTTTCTTGCTTTCGTTGGTCACCAATTTGATTTAATTCACTTATATGTAGAAGGTATTGGTAATATTAAAAAACCTCTTAATAAAGAGGATAGGGGCATTCCTAATGAAATGGTATCTCACATGCTTGGTTATTTTGGTGGGTCTTTTGAGGGATATGAAGAGGGTGAAATTGGAACACTAATACGTGAGGTAAAAACCAAAGAGCATCTTGATTATATCAAGAGATTTAAAGAAAAAAAACATATAGTTTGGAGACGTATACTAAATAATTTACCGTATATATTAAAAACGATAGGAACAGAGAAATCTTTAAGAGCATTATTCAGATGTTATGGTATTCCAGACTATTTATTCAGAATTCGTGAGTTCGGTGGGATTGAGTATAATACAGAATTAAATGATAAAGTCTTATATACATTTGACCACTTTGATTATCATCTTGTTTTTTCATCATCCAATCAGTATCTCTTACTTGATTGGAATCATCCAAACTACAATTCAAAAAGCATTGAATTAAATTTTGAACTAAATGATAATTTATGTGATATTACCAAAAATATTGAAATAATCTCGGGAGTAAACGATGAAATAGATAACCACCAAGGGTCGGTGTGGACCTTTGGTTTTGAAGCATACGATTCAAATGACACAAAGATTCATGAACTTGGTTGGGGTAAATTTTACTTTGAAATAAAACATACCGATGGTGATTTAATAAACGCAAGAAAAGAGTATGTGTCAATTGACGGTCATCAAGAAGACATTTATCCCTTTGGTGGAAACACGTTTGATGTATTGCTACAAATATCAGAATCATCGAGGTGGACGGATACCGGAATACAAATATATGTCAAAAGATATATCGATGAAGATTTAGTTTACAATGGACAATGTAAAATTTCTCTAAAAAAAGAAAATATTAAAAGATTTTTATCACCCATCAGTGTTGGAATTGGTAATATATATGATTCTAATTTTTTTGGTAAATTAAATCGTTTAAGAGTTTATTCTAATCCAATAAAAGAAGACAGATTCGAGAACCATATAAAGTTTAATCAATCGTATGATATAACAAATCCTTTTGAACTTGAGGATACACTTGTATTCAAAGCAAACTTTGACTTTCCATATGAACTAACACCGGAGGATGTGGAATATGGACAGATACAAAATACGGCAATTAGGGATGATGTAAGTAGGTATGCAAAGGCGTTTGGATTTGATGCAAAAGAATACCCTTACAATTTTTCGGGTCAAAACAAAAGACAAACTGCAAAGTTACCGGCATATGGATCGCAAGTTTTCAATAATAATAAAATAAGAATAGAAACTCAAGAATTACAAACACAACTATCGGTTTCAAAAAGAAGCACAAAAAAAAGTGGTGATAGATTTACGATAGATACAAACAAACTTGGGGTGTATTTTAGTCCCTCTGACATCCTAAATCATGAAATATTGAGATTTTTTGGAGACTTTGAACTTGGTGATTATATAGGTGATCCTTCTGAATTATACAATAAAACTTATGAAGGATTTTCAAACGTGCAACACTTGTTTTTTAAACATGGATATGGTGAGGTAGACTTTAGTAATTATTTATCAATTTTAGAATCGTATTTAGATCCTTCTTTATTTAAAAATATAGAAAAACTAATACCCGCAAGAACAATTCTAATGTCTGGATTAGTTGTAGAACCCACTTTACTTGAGAGAAGTAAATTACAAAGACGTCCTATTAAAAACGAAATCCTTATACAAGATGATATAAAAATCAAAGCAGGTTTGGTTAATAAAAAAATAATGTCACATGGAAATGCCCGAAGTTATTATGAGATAAAAGAAGAAGATATATCGGGACTAAAAACTAATGTAAAAATATCACATAAAAAATCAAGTTTTTTTCCTTCTGAATTAAATTTTAATCAGTTTCTAAATATTCCAAATGATATTATGTATGGAATCAATTCCTATAGAGGTATTACATCGGATAGCAAAATCGAATTGAGTGACAAGCTATATTCAAGATATATTAAAAAAGATAATATAAAAAGAATATATGAGGCAGTAAGAATTCAAGGAAATATATTAGAAAATTCTGAGATAAATGCAGAAGTGTACGGCAATACAAAAGATGAAAGTTCTTCTTTTTATGTTCATAAAGAAGCAACACTAAACGGAGAGCTTATTTATGGTAATATTCTTGACCGTTCTTTGTATTCAGATGATTACGCAAAGTTTAAATTTAATTTTGTTGGTCATGTGATTTTGGGTAAAATCTATGGTTCTGCTAATATTGTAATTCAAAATGGGTCTATTAAAAACTTTACAGTAGTTGGTACTTTCGGTGGGTTTAAATATAATGAATGCGACATAAAAGCACAAAGGTCTATTTTTACTGGAAAAATAAAAAGTTTAGTTAAGGATAAAAAATTAAGAGGAACGTTTTTACAAAGTAAGTCAGATTTATTTAGTAAAAATAAAATAATAAAAATAGACGAAACATTTGGATCTTCTGAGGTTAATAAAATTAAAATACCAAAAAATATAGAACATGATTTGACTTTTAACTTTAGTAAAAAAACAAACATTTTTTTAAAAAACGAAACAGGAAAATATATAAACGCAAGTGGAATCTATCAATGTAGACTTAATTTACGTTCACGTGCAATATTAATTCCACCTCCGGTTTGTTCATTCAAAATCAAATGGAAAAAAGAAGATAAAAAAAATATTCTATCAATATCGCAATCATCATACGACTATATAGACAATATTAAGGTAAAAAAACATACTGATTTTTCTAATTTTAATGAAGATTTTGAACTGCCTACATTAAGTGTTAAAGATACGACACAATCATATCGAAATATAACACAAGATGAAGATTTTAAATGTGACAACAGAGACGGTAGATATAATATAATTGAAGTTGAATCTTTTGATTCTTCAGATAATAATAAATTATTAGAAACTCACATAGGTGAAGTTGATCTTATAAAAAAATATCAAATACCATTTAAATTTAATCAATCATTAAAACTTGACCATGAAGCAAATTTCTTAGAATTAAAACTATTTTGTGAATTTAACAACGCAAAATTTTCATCAATATTGTATAATAAGTCTGATGTTTTAGTAAAACTTGATTCACCTGAATTTAAAATTACAGGTACTTCGTCAGAAAATTTCTATAATAAAAAATTAAATTTATTAAACTTACAAATAACATCAGATGAAGAGTTACTTAATGGTGATGTAGTTTTTGTAAGTGGTATTGATTGGAAAGCAAATAAATTTGACTTTGTTGATTTTAATGATCATTTTTACACAATAGTAAATGTAGATAGGAACGAAAGTGATACAAAAAAATATATACTTGAACTCAAAATACCGAACCAAGTTAAAACTTCTGAAATTAGAAATATTTCATATAACGGTGGGGGTGTTTTGTTCAAACTACCAAGTTCACTAAATTTTGAATATCAGTCATCGTCATCAAAATATAAATTAGATATTAATATGAGTTATCACAGAGATGAAACACAAATTTGCTATCCAAAAAGGAGACCGGACAATTTAAAAGTAGGTGATAAAATAAATATTGTTTTTAGAGAAGGATCATTTTTATGGGTAATGTATGGTATTAGATTTTTGGAAAGTGCAAAAATAATAAAGATTTCAGAAGTTACCGATAAAATAAGCAAATTGTATGGTGAAACTGTCTTACGATTAGATACAACGAATATTGAAATAAGTACAGATTTTGTTGATATAGTTCCATCGGCTGATTATGTATATGGATTCAATGTAATTAACGACGAATCTAAAATTTCAAATTATTACATAGACTTTAAAAAGAAATTTAAAACACAACTTGGGCCCAATCCATCCCCACTTTCAATTGTAAAACTTGACTCTGAGTTGGATATACAGAATAAGATTAAAATAGAGTCAAGATTTAATTATTACAATATAATTGATATAGGAAATAATAAAAAGAATATACTAAACGGACCACTCACAACACATCGTAAATTTAATTTGAGTGATCGTGGTAAGCAAACAAAATCAAAGAAAAATGTTCACTGTAGAAAGTCAGTAAGCTGCTTGAATAACACAGTATCTACAACTGGAAATGCGGATATGTCGCCGCCGATTGTTAGAACAAGAAAAGCTGCTCTCCGTGGTGGCATGGGAGATACCTTTTGGTATCTTGAAGATAAAACATACGCAACTCCTTTGTCATGTGGATATTCGGAACAAGCAAACACCACCCAACCCATAGATGAATCTGAAAGCACTCCGACTGAACTTAATAACGATCATCTTGAACTTCACTTGGATTTTGAGAGTAGGTCAGATGATGAAAATATAGTTATTGATTCATCTAAACACAAGAGACGTGGAATCCTGAGAAATGCACAAATAAGAAACGGAGGTACGGCAAGAAACTACAAAAAAATAGTATCACTTGATAATGATGTAGCTGATAATGAAAGTAATACTAATAGTTTTATTGATTTTTATACAGAGGGTGATAATCAAAATATAATAAAAATGAACTCATGCACTTTGAGTTTTTGGATTCGTCCAACGGGTGTAAGTCAGGATAATGCTGGTATTGTTTTCAATAACTCTGTGGTGAATAATGAAAGGCATGGTATAGTTTTAAACCCAAACGGAAACAAATTGTCAATCGGATATGCTTGGAAAAATTCGCTTGATTCACATTTAGTTGATCTTAACATAAAACTTTTAGAGGATATTTGGTCCCATGTATCTTTGGTTTTTTATGATATTGGTTTAGTTGATGTGTTTGTGGATAATGTATTTGTAAAAAATTATGACCTCGGTGTAGAGCATGAAGAAATTAAATTAGATAAACTTGAGATTGGTAGATTTTCTGGATCAATCGATGATATAAGACTATATAGTAAAGCACTTCCATATGGTGATATTGAATTGGGAGAGACTGCATCTGATTTAGTCGGGATGTTGTATGAATCTACAAGAAAACAAGAAAATCTACTAATTTCAAATCAAAATGAAAATTGTGGTGGTCTTGAATTTTTAGATATTTTTGATTTTGAATATTATCAAGAAAGACATGCCCGAGATGCCACTAATTGGTATAACGAAAATAAGCATTTAATCGATGACCCAACTCTAAGTGCAGACACACGAAGACGGATGAAGTTTCAAATAAAGGGTGGACCTAATGACGGAAAATACAAATATGGTACAACTGAGTATATGGGACCTCTATGTGGTGTTATAAAAGAAGCAACATAAAGAACTATTTTTTATTTATATAAATATTTATATTCTAAAACTTACTAAAAAATATATATATTATTAGCATGGGTTACTTAAATAACGAAACAATAACGGTTGAAGCAGTTCTAACAAAACGTGGTAGAGAACTACTTGCGTCAGACCGAGGACTAAATATTACGAGTTTTGCACTTGCAGACGATGAAATAGATTACACACTTTATGACTCTGAGCATCCTGATGGATCTCAGTTTTTTGATCTTGCTTTGAGAAATACTCCTGTATTTGAACCATTGACAGACGAATCACAATCACTGAAGTACAAACTTGTAACATTGCCTCCTGGAACTCAATATATACCCGTGATAAAACTTGGACAGCAGAGCATTACATTGGATAAAGATTACAACGGAGTAGTTACATTAAATCCTACAACAAATCCAGTCTACAACACACAACTCGGTTATACTGCCGTTTTGTCAAATAGAGAGGTTGGTACTATAACTGGTAGTGGAGTTGATGCGTCTGTTGGTGAAAATACTTCTATATTTCTTGGAGACACGGCAAGTACATTTGCTCAAACAGCCGTTGGGTTGACATTTGAATTTAGAGTAAATCCATCTATAACAAGAAACGTGGGAGCAAATTTAACAATTATCGGAAATGAAAGTGGGGGATCAATAACAATTCCTGTAAATGTTTTGGCAGAACCACTTGAGGGCATTTCGGAGTCAGGAAATATAGGTTATTAATCGTGGCAATTTTTAAAGAACTCGAATCAACTGATACCGTATCTGGACGGGTCACATCAATACACGATGGGTTATTCAGTGGAGATAACCCCTCTGAATTGACTGAATTCTTTTTTGATGAAGAGAATCAAACTACACCTTTATCGAGTGCAACCTCTGCTGATGAAATATATGAAAACTGGACAAGTCCAAAAAAAGAAGATTACTACATGGATGTATATCACGAGGAGGTCTATATTGCAGGACTTTTAAATCAAAACTCAAAACAACAATTTTCTCTGTCGTATGGTCATATAAACGGATATGGAAGTCCACTAAACTCAGCATTTAATAATAAAACTCCACAAATTACAAAAAATGTATATTCACAATATAAAAATATATTATTAAATCCGGATGATAAAAGGTTTACATTTACGAGAAAAGTAAATAATTCATTTGTGGGATACGATGCAGATTATTGTCATTTTATTAATTTTTCTACATCAAGAATGAAAGAAAAAATTGATGAAGGAAATTTTTTGTTTTCCCTTGGAGTTTCTGTAAATGAAGAAATAAACTACAGAGTTGCATTTCAGGATGCAAGTGTTTTTGGAACATCCTTAAATTATGTTTCATCATCACCTCAGTTTGGTAGAGTTTTTGATTTAGTAAAAACACAAAATTCAGATAGATATAACAATGATGACTCTGATATAATCAGAATGACATCGGAACCCGAAAACGCAGTGGATTCATCTGGATACGATATAAGATATTCGCCTGAAAAAAGTCTTGGGTTTGGCTTAGTTTATCCCGATCTTGGTATTATAGTTTTAAATACCCGTGCGATTTCTGATCAATTGTGTATTGGACTTGATAACGCAGTAGTCAAGTATAAGGAACTTGGAAACTCAATACCATCAACCTATATAAAAGAAGAAAACGAAGGTGCAAGATTTGCTTGGTTTGGTGATATAAATCCATCATACGATGCAGAGGGAGTAAGTGCAAGTGTTGAGGAGTTTACATCAGACTCGGGTAGTGTTAATAATATAAACGACTCAAATACATGGAACGAAGGTGGTGTAAATCAAAAACGACTCCAACGGGCGGGTGGTGATAGAAACTATCAAAACTTCCGTAAACTTTTTAATGCATTGAGGATGGGTAGAAAATTTGAATGTCGTAGTACCGAGATTGTTCCCTCAAAGCATTACTTTATAAGAATTAAAAATACTGATTTTAATTATAGCAACAACCCTTCGTTTGTATACCAAGGGTATGAAGCAAGGACACTTGCAGCCCGTGCTAATGCCGATGTGGATAACTATTTAGGAAGAATAAGACACAATACATTTATAGAAGACCCACGAGTATACATAACGACAATTGGACTGTATAACAGTGACAATGAACTTGTGGCAGTAGCTAAGACAAGTAGACCTATACTTAAGACATTTGACTCAGAGGCTTTGATAAAAGTAAAATTAGATTTTTAATTCTTTATATTTTTTTTACGAAAAATATATTTATATATCTACATGATAAAAAGAATTAAAAGTTCTGACAAAACTGTACGGCCGTTTACTGCATTTAAACGGTGGAAGTATTCTACAATTGATAGTCTTGACTCATTATTAATTGAACACGATATATATGAAATAAAATCAAAAAAAACATCAGAGATACTTTATTCTAATTTGACGTGTAATTCGGTCTCTGAGATTCTAAATAAGAATGGTTATGGTGAAATAAATGTATGTGGATTAGAATTTTTAGAATATAAAGAGTATATAATTGAAAAAATAAAAAATGACAATGTTGTCTTGTGCGAAGATGGAAGTCAAACTGCTTCTGAAGAAATAAAATTAGACAAGGGGAATAAATTAAAACTCATTTCACGTGAAGGTAATAATGTAAATGGTACTTTTTATCCAACTGAACATAAGAGATATAATTCAAAAAAAGAACCAACAAACTGGGATGGTTCATATCAGAGACTTATATACAACAATGTAAAACACTTGTTTTATAACGACTATTTTGTAGAACACTTTGATCACACAAACAATAAAAAACTAAATATAAAAAACCCTCTAATGCTATTCGGTGTAGAAAGTGCAGAATACCATGATCCAACTGTTATAGAGGATATAGACCAAGGTGATTTTTATTCTGGTCGTAGGCTTGAAAGACGGGTACTTGATGATAAGATTACCGTAATTGAAATATCACAAAAAAACTTTGGAGATAAAATAAAACCAAATTCATTAGAAATTATAGATAATAGTTCACCGTTTGATACAATTAAAATTAAAGATGATGGTTATACAAACCTAATAACAGATGATTATACATTTTCGGAAATAAATAAAATTAGATATGAGGATGCTGTGTGTGGAGAGGGTGAAATAAAAACTGATAATCCATATAGTTTTGGAAAAACATCAGCTTCAAATAATAAATATATTTTAGTAGGTTCACCTGTGGACGAATCAGCCGTGGACGAATCTCAGTCGGGAAGTGCAACTTTGTTCAAACATGACGAACAAAATAAAAAATTTAGATGTCTTAAAAAGTTTTATTGTCCTTTTAGTCAAAATGGACTCGCACTTGAGATGCGACAAGACCACAATGACCTATTACTTAAAGAAATAAGTGATGTATTACTTGGGTCGGATTATTCTTTGAATGATCAGTTTGGAAATTCATTGCAAATAGATGAAACTATATGTGCAATTGGTTCTCCAAGAAGTCACATTAGAGGCACACCAGACGAACACAGAACTGGCCATGTATTCATCTACGAAAAAAATAAAGGAGGAACGGATAATTGGGGGTTAATAAATATATTAGAAGGCATTCCAAATACAGATTTTGGTGAATCAATATCTATTGACTCAGATAGAATGGCAATAGGTGCTCCTAATGCTATGAATGGTTCGGGTGTTGTATATATTTTTAAAAAAACTAAAAGAACAAAAAGTAGTTCTTGGATAAGATTGACTGATGTACCGGAAGGTTATTTTTATGATATTGAAAAAAATAAAAGAATTGGATATCCATCTGGAGAAACTTTGAGAAAAATAAATAAAAACACAACTCGTTGGAAAGTAAAGAGTCTAATACCAGACGGAGCTACATTGGGGGGATTTAATGAATCTGGATTTATTGGTAACGAAAAAATATGTGACTCGGGAACTTATCAATCGGGTAGTGTAGAAACAATTAAAATAGGTGGTGACTTGGTTACTCATATTGTACCTGATAGATTGGTTTCGGGTAGTATTGTATCTGGAAATCTTTTGACGGGATGCATTGAGTCTGGAAATTTAATGTCAGGATCATTATTAACAGGAAGTTTAATGTCAGGATCAATATTAAACTCTGGTAATTTATTTATGTCCGGATGTATTGAGTCAGGAACACTTTCAGAACCAACTACTGAGTGGTGGTATAATATCATATCTGGATGTGTAATAGAGTCTACTACACCTGAACGTGAAGTGGTTTCTGGAAGTATAGACACCGTAGGTTATGAAAATTGTATATCGGGTAATATTGAATTTGTAGAAAGTGGTGATTGTCTTGTTGATTTGTATACGTTTAATGGAGAAGGAATGTCTGTTGATGCTACAATTAAAGACGAAATCAAAGATTTTGACTCTGGATACAAACCTCACGATTATACCGAAACACCTGATTTTGCAATTGGTGATACTACATGGGAATTAATCGATTGTATTTTTGGTGATCCCGATGAAGATTTTGAAAAATTTGGAGAGACTGTAAAACTTTCACATGATAAACTATATGTAGGAACACCCTCATCCAAAAAACAAATAGTATATGTTTATGAATATGGCACGGGTAATTGTAAAGACGAGTGGAATCTTATAAATAAAATAACAAAAAAAAGCATATGGTCGTTGAGTAATAATATTGAGAGTGTATATGAAACAAAAGATAGAACAAAGAGTGTATTATATCCTTATCAATATATTCCACCTGAACAAAATAAATTTGGAATATCAATTGATGTAAATGAAAGATTTGTAGCAATTGGAGATTCAATTGATCGTACCTATAAAAATGAAATAATACACAACGAAGCAGGTACGGTTTATTTATATGAAAAAACCAACGACTTAAAATTTTTATATAAAATATACTCTGCCATTGATCAAGAGGAAGAATTTACATATAGATTTGGTCATTCTATATCTCTGTATGAAAATACATTAATGGTAGGTGCTCACTCAATTGATATGAGTAATTTTTATTATGACGAAAACTCAAATTTAAAAATAGATGATTACTTCATCGGTACATCAACTTCTGTGGAAGAGTCTATGAAAGTCGGAGATGAACAAATCAATCTAACACAGGGCAAGGTGCATTTTTTTAGATTAGATGAAACACAGCCCAATTTATTAAAAACTTTAGTATCAACGAAAAATAAATTATCAGCTAGACATCAGTTTGGTTATAGTGTAACTCTAACACCCCACTTTGCATATGCAGGAAGTCCGATTAACGGATGTTTCCCTTTTTATGAGATTGTAACCTTTTCAAGTGACTCAGTGAATTTAAGTACATCTCAGAGTTTATTTTCTTACTATGATAAACACATTTATAGACATAAAAACGATAACGACAAATTATCTAATAAATTTGGCCACATCATGGTATATGATTCTCCCACGATAATTGAAAATCGTAAAACTCAAATAGGAAATATTTTTTACAAGAACGGTATTATTGTCTTAAATGACTTAAGTGAATCGTATATGAAATTATTTATGAAACAGAGTGGAAAATCAGGATATGACTTAACTTTTAAAGGAAGTCACACTTTATTTGAAACCGAAATACTGTGTAAAGTAGAACCACATGAGTTTAATGTAAGTACAAACCCAACATCTGTAATAAGAGACGATATACCATATGATGTCAATAAAGATGGAAAATTTGATATTATAGATTTAATTTATATATTTAAATTTTTAACAGAATTTACAATAAATGAACCATCCCACGCTATAAGTGAATCTGAAATTGAAGGTGGTATAGTAATGGAGCAAGATTCTTCTTGGCCAAACGCAGATATATTAATGACTGAATCAGAGGATGCGATTTTAAAATTTTTTATAACTGAGTCAAATAATGTGGAGTTAAGTGAATATGAATTATGCAAACCTTATTTATTGAGTCTCAAAAAAGAAAACTTATTTGATATTAATCAGGATGGAGTACAAGATTCACTTGATGCTAAACTCATTGTAAGGTATTTTAGAGGTAACTCTGGAATTGAACTAATAAAAGGTTTAATAAATAAAAACTCGAAGAGGAGAGTTGCAAACGATATAATTAATTTTTTAGATAAGATGACGGGAAAACAAAATGGAGTTAAAATTTTGGAAAATTTTACAAAGTTTAAAAGTTTAGAAAGACTTATTAAACACGGAAAAAACCTCGATTCCCTAAAACCCCATGTAACAACTATTGGATTATACGATGGTCTTTCTTTGGTTGGTGTTGCAAAACTAGGCCGACCTGTGAAAATTACTGACAGTTATCCTATAAATTTTTTAGTAAAATACGACGGTTAGTGATTGTATCTTATATTTATATTAAAATTAATAATTGGAGAAAAAAAATATGGCAAAAGAAACTGTAAGTTTTAATAGTGGAGCAGACCGTGCATCAATGCAAATGGGTCTTGAAGAGAGATTTGAAAAAGGAAGTTTGTTATTAAGTGCAGGAGGGTCGGCAAACGGATTGACATTTGAAGCACAACGAGATCAGGGAACTAATTTCTTCAGTTACGGTGGCACTCGTGGAGGAAATGCAGGAGGTACTTTTCAAGGTGGTGGTCTTGACGATACGGTGCGTGAGGGTGATACCACCGGAGCATATGGAAAAGGTGAGCCAATTAGAAATGACATTAAACACGCATCAAATCAAGCAGGTGTCACAATTTATCGTAAAGGACCCAACGGTCGGGTTGCGAATTTAAAAGCAGATAGAACTTCAATTATACAAAATTTTATGGATGATGCGGGATCTAAAGGCACGGCTGGATTCAGAATTGGAATAGATAGAGGAAACTTTTCAACTGGTATGCCATCTGTCAATAAAGAACCAACCGAGTATAATGCAGACAAGAGTGTATTTCGTCAGTCACAAAGCAGTGGAGGTTATACTGTTCCTGGAGTAGATTCAAGTCTCGGTAAAGGTCCTGGTGCTAATTTTATGAATGACACGCCAACTGACGGAGTCAAAATAACCGGATTTACAAGAAGATTTGACGATGGGTTAAGGTTAACATATTCTGATTATGGGGGAGGTAATCCAGTACAAGTGACAGGTCCGGTTGCGGATAATAGTGCGTTTCGTCGTAAAATGGACACCGTAAAATATGAAACTTCTTTTAATAGTAGTGAAATTTCATCCGCTGCTAATAATGGTCGTGGAGTACTTTAGTAGTTGATTTTTTGCTAAAACTGATATACCATATGGTATGTCTAAAAATCAAATTTCTCTTGGACTTGATATTAGTTCAACCGTTGTGGGATATTGTTTTTCTACTTCAAGAAAAAAAGTCGTATCGGCGGGTTTTATTGATATTAGTAAAAACTCCGACATAACGTCAAAGGCACATTATTTTGCTAAGTCTATTGACAGAGTAGATTATTCACCTGATATAATAATAATAGAAGACTCATTGAGTGGATATGGTGGAGGTAGAACGAGTCAACAAACAATCGTAAAACTTGCTAAATGCAATGCAGTAATAAGTTATGTTATAGAAGCATTATATGAGTCTAAAATCGAACACATAAATGTATCAACATTGAGAAAAACAGTATTCGGTAAAAGTCGTGAACAAGGCAAAGATAGCAAGACTTTTGTACGTGAACAACTTGAAAAAGTTATTGATTTATCTGAATTTATTGTCTATAATAGTAGAAAAAATTATGATAAAAGGAACTATGATATGTTAGACGCAACCGTAGCATCATTGTA
>MDTC01246855.1_pt1 | contig 25074 bp, 12 predicted proteins | sample 811181 | NCBI WGS metagenome assembly MDTC01 (sample SAMN05326644, study PRJNA326480) | marine metagenome | isolation source: seawater | place: Pacific Ocean: North | collected 2011
GCACGCCGGCACCGAAGCCGACCCCGCCGTTGTTGCGTCCCCGGAGCAGCCAGACCGCGTCCCCGCCCCAGGCCAGCGCGTCGATCGCTCCGTCGTCATCGAGCTGGGCCGCGCGGAGACCCCGAACCGGAGCGCCGAGATCGGCGACCGGGTGGTCGGGCAGGTCCGGACCGGTCCACCAGATCTGCGACCCCGCACTGACCAGCACGCCCTTGCGCGCTCGGGCGACCTCGACGGCGTCCGGCCGCGGAACCTCCAGCAGAGGCAGCCCCTCCGGCCACCCCGCGGCGGCGTCGAAGGTCACGATGTCCTCGCCCTCGACCGTCTGGACCCCGCCTTCGAGCTCCACGATCCCGTAGCCGAACGCGTCGGTCGACACCGACACCGCGGACCCGTCGATCTGCACGCTGGCGTTTCCGGGGCCGCTCCCGATGCCTGCCGCGTCGACGGTCCGCACGACCACGACGTTGTCGCCCGGCCGGCTCTCCACCGCGATCGCCGTGGCGCTGGCGACGGAGTCGATGACCGAGCCGTTGGAGATGATCTCCGTCGACTCGAAGTCGCAGCCGACCGCAGCCAGCGCGAGCCCGACCAGGCCGATCCGAACCGCTGAACCCATGCCGCCTCCAAGAGGTACAGGGTAGCGCGGTTTCACATGGCCGAGCGTGACCTGCCCGTGGCCGTCGGACCGGCCCAGGTCAGCAGCACGCGGCGGAGGGCGTCGAGCCGGATGGGCTTGGTCTCGTGGCCGTCCATGCCGGCAGCCAGGCAGCGGGCCCGGTCCTCGTTCATGGCGTGGGCGGTCAGCCCGATGATCGGCAGGTCGCAGCCCAGGGCGCGCAGGCGGCGGGTGGTCTCGTAGCCGTCGAGGCCGGGCATCTGCACGTCCATGAAGACCAGGTCGAGCGCGTCGTTGGGGACGCGGGCGACCGCCTCGGTGCCGTCGTTGGCGACCTCGACACGACAGCCCAGCCGCCGCAGCATCAGCGTGACGACCCGCTGGTTGACCGGGTTGTCCTCGACCACCAGCACGCGCAGCCCCTCGGGCACGGCATCGTCGTCGGTGAACGACGCCGTCGTGGTGGGCACGTGCGAGCACACCTCGACCCGGAGCTGGATCGAGAACACCGTGCCCGCGCCCTCCATCGAGCTCACGTCGAGCCGGCCGCCGAGCCGTTCGACCAGGGCCCGGCTGATGGTGAGGCCGAGTCCGGTGCCGCCGTACTTGCGGGTGGTGCTGCCGTCGGCCTGCACGAAGGGCGAGAAGATGTCCTGCTGGCGGGACTCGGGGATGCCGATGCCGGTGTCCTCGATCTCGATGCACAGGTCCGAGCGGCGGATCGGGTCCGGCGAGCTCGCGGTCACCCGGATCCGCACCCCGCCCACCTCGGTGAACTTGATGGCGTTCGAGCACAGGTTTGCGATGACCTGGCGCAGGCGGACCGGGTCGGTCCGGACCGAGACGCCAGCCGGGACGTCGAGATCCAGCTCCAGGTAGAGGCCCTTCTGGGAGGCCCGCCCACGGAACAGTCCGGCGGTCTGGGTGATGAGCTCCACGAGATCGACCGGGATGGACTCGAGCTCCATGCGCCCCGCGTCGACCTTGGCCAGATCGAGGATGTCGTCGATGAGCCGCAGCAGGGTCTCGCCAGCCTTGCCGACGGTGCGCGCCAGATCCGCCTGGTGGGGATCGAGCGCGGTCTGGCGCAGCAGCTCGTTCATGCCGAGCACCGCGTTGAGCGGCGTGCGGATCTCGTGGCTCACGTTGGCGAGGAACTCGTCCTTGGTCTGGACCGCGCGCCGGGCCTCGCTCACCTGCTGACGGAGCACCTGGAGCGCTCGCACCTGGGGCGTCTCGTCGACGACGGTGCCGACCACCCGCTGCACCTGGCCATCCTCGCCGCGCACGCTGCGCCCCTCGACCCGCACGTAGCGCCAGCCGCCGTCCCGGTCCTCGACCCGGACCTGGAAGTGGATCGGGCCTTCCCCGCGGAAGTGCGCGTGGAGGACCCGGCGCGACTCCGCGGCGTCGTCGGGGTGCCAGCGCTGCTCGAGGTCGACCATGCGGATCCGACCCTCCTGCTGCTCCAGGCCGTGCATGTAGGCGAGACCAGCGGACATCTGCACGTCGCCGGTGCCGAAGTCCCAGTCGAAGAGCCCGACCGACTCCGAGCTCATCGCCAGGGCGTAGCGCTCGGACATGCTGGTGAGCGCCCGACGGGTCCGCATGTCCTCGCTGATCTCGCGGCCGACCAGGTGGTAGACCCCACCGTCCGGGTCGAGCTCGCCGGAGAACTGCACCCAGTAGCGCACGCCGTCGCCGCCGATCACCTCGACGCGCAGACCTCCCAGCTCCTCGCCGGCGTCGAGTCGGGCCTGCACGGCCGCCTGGTGTGCAGGGGCCACGAGGTCGACGAGGAGGGCGCCGACGACGGACTCCACAGGGAGGCCCACCGCGGATTGCCACTGCGGATTCGCCCAGGTGATCCTTCCGTCTCGCCGAATCACGGCGAGCATTTCCGGAATCCGGGCGAGGAAGGCGGCGGGTACGGATCCGGCGATGTCTGGCGGCTCGACCATGACACTCCGCCCGGGGGATCGGCCGGCGGCCGCCGCACTTTAGGGGGTGGCTCCGCCCTCCCCGGGGGTGATCTGGTCGAAAGGAACCTGCTTTCGGAACCAGCCGGCGTCCCGCTTGCGCAGGGCGGGCACAAAGCGCCCCTCGGCCATGCGTTCGTCGGAGTACGCCGTCTCGGCCTCCCAGGCCTTGCCCCGCTCGGTCGCCGTGACCCGGACCTCGAAGCGACCCGGTCCCTTGACCCGCTCTTCACGGTCGACCACGACCACGGTCCACGGTCCGACGAGGCGCTCCCCGTGGTCCATGAGGGGCTGCAGCGCGACCGGCTCGCCGTGCTCGGGCACGAAGCGTACGGTCGCCCGCGCGACATCCATGCGACGACCCAGGCCCAGCTGGGCGCGAAACTGCCAGGCGGGGTGCCCGTCGATCCGGAGCCGCACCCCGCCCTCGGACAGGCGCAGCGGCATGCGCAGCACGTGGACCTTCAGCGCCAGCGCGGCCCCCGCAAGCAGCAGGATCCCGACACCGACGAGAATCGCAGCCACCGCCACCTGCCCGCCCACGAGCAGCGCGACGCTCGGTGCACCGAGCGCTGCAACGCCGACGATCGCCAGGAGGACGGGGGTGGGAAGCCCAAGGACGAGGTCAGAAACCAGCTCCACGGGTCGTGTGCCTCCGACTGCATTACGCTGGGGACCTGCCACGTAGCATGGATCCACCAACGCCGGAGGGCGGACGAAATGGGCATCTGGGACACCCTCACGCAACACGCCAAGTCGCAGTTCCTCGAGGTCATCGAGTGGCTGGACGACAGCAACGACACGATCGTCTACCGCTTCCCGGTCTTCAACCAGAAGATCACGGACAACAGCAAGCTGGTGGTCCGCGAGGGCCAGGCCTGCGTGTTCATCAGCGAGGGCAAGCTGTCGGACGTCTTCGGGCCGGGCACGTACACGCTCGACACCCGCAACACGCCGATCCTCTCGTTCTTCGAGTCCATCGCCTACAAGCTGAACTACCCCTACAAGGGCGACATCTACTTCGTGAACACGAAGGTGTTCCGGGAGAACCGCTGGGGCACCGCCAACCCGTTCATGATGCGCGACGCCGAGTTCGGCCCCGTGCGCGTGCGCGCCTTCGGCATCTACAGCTTCCGGGTCACCGATCCGGCGGTGTTCCTCAAGCAGGTCGTCGGTACCGACGGCCTCTTCACCACCGACGAGATCAACGGCCAGCTGAAGCGCCAGCTGGTCAGCGGACTCGCCTCGGCGGTGGGCGGCGCGCGGATCCCCGTGCTGGACCTCGCGGCCAACTACATGGACCTCGGTGACAAGATCGCCGACCAGCTGAACGGCCGCTTCGAGGAGTCCTACGGCGTCACGCTGCAGGACTTCACGATCGAGAACATCAGCCTGCCACCCGAGGTGGAGAAGGCGCTGGACACGCGCTCCAAGATGGGTGTGCTCGGCAACCTCGACGCCTACACCCAGCTCAAGGCCGCGGACGCCATCGAGCACGCCGCCAAGAACCCGGGCATCGGGGGCGCCGGCATCGGCATGGGTGTCGGCTTCGGCATGGGCAACCAGATGGGCAACATGATGGGCAACGCCATGCAGGGCGGTGGCCAGTTCAACCCCAACACCGGCATGCAGGGGGGTGGCGCCGCCATGCCGCCCCCGCCGCCCCAGGCCCAGACCTTCCACTACTCGGGTCCGTCGGGCCAGGCGCAGCTGTCCGCCGCCGAGGTCGTGCAGAAGATCGTCGCTGACCGCGACGGCAACCACCAGCTGTGGGCCGCGGGCTGGTCGGGCTGGAAGTCGTGGAAGGACGTGCCGGAGATTGCCGGTCAGGTCCCGCCTCCGGCCGCCGCTCCGCCGCCCCCGCCGGGCAGCGAGACCTTCCACTACCACGGCCCTGCCGGGGAAGGTGAGAAGTCGGTCGCCGAGATCGCGGCCGCCGTGAAGGCCGATCCAGACGGCGCGCACAACGTCTGGAAGCAGGGTTTTGACGGGTGGAAGTCCGCGAAGGACGTCCCGGCGATCGCCGCGGCGCTCTCCGCCGGCCCGCCGCCCCCGCCCTCGGGCGGTCCGCCTCCGCCGCCCGCGTAGCGGGTGATCCGCTTGCGGGGCAGCGGATGAGCCGCCCCGTCCCCCTCGGGGCGGCCGCGGCGGATCCCACCGACACGAGCCTGCCCTCAAGCGCGCGGCACCCGTGCCGAAGCACCCTGCGACCGCGGAGCTGATCCCTCCGCGGGCGCAGAGCCCATGCTGAACTTCTCCCTCACCCTCGCGCTCCTCGGGCTGGCCCTCGTGCTCGGCTTCGTCGCGCTGTGGCGCCATCGCGGGTGGGCCGGCTGGCTCTTCCTCGTCGCGAGCTCGCTCATGCTGGGCGCCACCGGGCGACACGCCGACGCGGTCGGGCGTCACGAGGCCGAGCAGGCCGCGCTCCACGACGTGCAGAGCCGCCTGCAGACCATCCGTGCACGGCTCCACCACACCATCGCCAGCGACCTGGGCCTGCTCGACGGACTCGCCGCCGCAATCTCCGTGGACCCTGATCTCGACGAGGCACAGTTCGGCACCCTCGCTGACCAGCTGCTGCACGACCACCATCGTCTGCGCAACCTGGCCGCCGCACCTGGCCTCGTGGTCCGCTACGTGCATCCGCTCGCAGGCAACGAGGTCGTGCTCGGCCTCGACTACAAGGCCCACCCCGTCCAGCGCCAGGCCGCACTGCGTGCCCTGCGCACTCGCCGTGGCGTCTTCACCGGTCCGGTCGACCTCATCCAGGGTGGCCGCGGCTTCATCGCGCGCACCCCGGTGATCCTGCCCGGACCCGATGGCACCCCGAGGGACGGCGAGGTGTGGGGCCTGCTCTCGACCGTCGTCGACGTCGACGAGCTCATGGTCTCCGCCGGAGCCTCCCCGGACGGCACCTTCGAGGGCCTCGACGTGGCCATGCGCTGGGCGGAGCACCACAGCCGGGACCAGGACGTCTTCCTGGGTCCGCCCGAGCTGTTCGGCCGCGCTCCCGCGGTGATCCTGCCCCTGGACCTGCCCGGCGGGGGCATGGAGCTGGCGGCGCGCCCGGCCGGTGGGTGGCACCTCTCCGCGCGCCAGTCCTGGGCGATCAGCGCGGCGCTCTTCGGCCTGTGGCTGGCGTTGATCGCCCTCTTCAGCCTGCGCCGTCGCCTGTCCGGTGCCATCGCCCGCGCCGAGCAGAGCCAGGCCGAGCGCGCCCGGACCTTCCGTGAGATGTTCACCGAGAGCGTGGCGCCGATGATCCTGGTCGACGTCGAGACCGCGGCCATCGTCGATGCCAACGCCGCCGCCGGCTGGCTCTGTGGATGCGCCGCCCAGGACCTGCTGGGCCGCCACGTGCGCGATCTGGACCACGCGGACGACGCGACCGTCCGAGAGCGCATCGACCTGGCCGTGTCGGGCCAGCAGCACCGCTTCCAGACCCCGTTCCCCCTGCCCGACGGCCGCGTCCGTCAGGTGGAGGTGCACGCCAGTCCGGTCACCCTCCCCGGCGGCCGACGCGCGCTGCACACCATCCTGCAGGACCGCACCTCCGAGCAGGAGGCCCACGAGCAGCTGCTGCTGGCGAGGGACGCCGCGGTCGCCGCCGCGCGGGTGAAGGACGCCTTCCTCGCCAACATGAGCCACGAGATCCGCACGCCGATGAACGGCATCCTGGGTGCCGCCCAGCTGATCCGGTCCCAGGTCCACGCCGGCGAGACCCTCGAGCTGGTCGATCTCATCACCAGCTCCGGCCAGTCCCTGCAGCGGATCCTCGACGACGTGCTCGACCACGCCAAGCTCACCGCGGGCCGCGTGGAGATCGACCCCCGACCGGTGCAGCCCCGCGCCCTGGTCCAGGACGTCGCGACCCTCGCGCGCGCCAACGCAGCGGCCAAGGGCCTGGTCCTGGCGGTCGAGATCTGCCCCGATGTGCCCGAGTGGGTCCAGCTCGACGGCCTCCGCGCGCGCCAGGTCCTCACGAACCTGCTGTCCAACGCGGTCAAGTTCACCGAGCACGGCGGCGTCACCATCCGGGTCCACCCCCGCGCAGACGCCACCGAGACCCTGATCTTCGAGGTCGAGGACTCGGGGATCGGCATGACCGATGAGGAATCCGCAAGGATCTTCCTCCCGTTCGAGCAGGCCGAGGCCAGCACCACCCAGCGCTTCGGCGGCACCGGCCTGGGCACGACCATCAGCCGCGAACTGTCCCGCCTGATGGGCGGCGAGCTGTCCGTCCGCAGTGTCCCCGGCACCGGGTCGACCTTCACCTTCGCCGTGCCGGCCCCGGCCATCGAGGCGCCCAGCGCCGCCCGGCCCGTCCCCGTGCGCCCGGTGACCCCGCGGGACCAGACGGTGCTCATCGCCGAGGACAACGCCGTGAACGCACGCATCGCCACCCTGCTGCTCCAGTCGCTCGGCTATGCCGTGCTGCACGCTCCGGACGGCCAGGTCGCCCTGGAGCTCGCCGACCGGGCGGACGTCGTGTTCATGGACATCCGCATGCCGGTGATGGACGGCGTCGACGCCACCCTCGCCCTGCGCGCCCGCGGCTACGGCCGCCCCATCATCGCGCTCACCGCGAACGTCATGCCCGAGGACCAGGCTCGCTACCTGGCCTCCGGCTTCGACCGGGTGCTGGGCAAGCCCTTCCAGGTGGACCAGATCGCCGCCGTGCTGACCGAGCTGCTGGACGGCGCGAGCCCACTGCGGGCGACCGGTACCGGCTGATCCCGTTAGACCCCCCGAACGCAGGGGGGAGTGGCGTGATGGTCTGGTTGTGGCTGGTGTTCTTCGCGTGGCTGCAGGGTCCGACCGCCCAGGCGGCCCCCCCGTGGCAGCTGAAGCGGCCCGCGGAGTGGTCCGAGGGTGAGATCCGGACGTTCCACGTCCGTTATCTGCACGAAGGCAAGGAGCGCCAGACCGGTCGCTGGACGGTCAAGCGGATCCCCGCAGCCGGAGACCAGCGGATCCTCTGGACCACCTTCGAGCCGAGCGATCCGCGCCGCCGCGGCCCGATGCGCCTGCGGATCGACGTCCCCGACGCCCTCGTCACCATCTCGGAGGATGGCGAGATGGCCCTGCGGCTCCCGGACGCTCGGACGCCGAGCCCGCTGCTCCGTTTCCTGGTCGCGACCTGGATCCACTCCCCGCCCCCCAAGAAGCGCGCCGAGTCGTGGCGGGCCACCGAGATGGGTCCCCAGGGGCTGTGGGAGGTGGACTACACCCTGGAGCCGGACGGCAGCGTGCGCCGCCAGTGGGCCGAGGTCGTGCCGCCCGACACCCGCGCGTTCCAGGACCGGAGGACCTTCGGAAAAGCCCTCGGAACGCTCTCCTTCGACGATCAGGGCTCCCTCGTCGGCGCCACCTGGAGCTGGGGTCCGGCGGACAGCCGCAGCGAGCTCCACCTCGACGCCACCGAGGCGAGCACGCTGCCCGACGATCTGTCCGCCCGGATCGACGCGACCCTCCAGCTGCACGCGTTCCGCATCGACGGCCACCCCATCTGCTACATCGGCAAGAGGGGCGTCGAGGCGTTCGAGCACGCGCTGACCTGCGATCCGGCGACCGCGTGGGGGTGGTACCTGCCGGAGTCCTGGCGGATCGACGAGCGCACCCGTGACCGCCCCCGCGACGCCGTGGACGTCGTCATCGCGGCCTTGCGCCACGGTGCCGGCCAGCGCGGCGGCCCCCCCCTCCCCACCCTGCCGGACGGCCTCGAGTTCGAGGTCAGCCAGCGGTGCGCCGAGGTGCCCGTCGCGTTCTGGCGCGAGCAGGTGGCCCTGGCCGACGAGGACGGTACGGACGAGTGGGACGACGAACACGGGACCCCGCCCGTCGTGTGGCTCAGGGCGCTCGGGCGGTGCCGTCACCCGTCCGAGGAGCTGCGCGCCCTGGTCGCCGAGCAGATCCCCCGTCTGGTGGACGCGGTGCGCCGCGGAGAGGACCTGCCCGCTGGTGCCTCGCTGCTCCGGAGCCACGCCTTGCGTCACGAGTCCCTCCGCCAGCCGCTGGAGGAGGCCCTGGTCGAGGTCGCCCGCACGGGTGGCGCCATGCCCCCGTTCCAGCTCCTCTCCGACGCCCTGGAGCGCCAGCTCGACGACCGGGACGACCTCGGCCCGCGCCTGGTGGAGCTGTTCGCGGACTTCCCGGAAGAGCTGCGCGCTGCCCTCGCCATCCGCGCCACGAGGCTCGACCGCGCCAGCCGGCTTGCGCTGCTGGAGGGACCGGACACCTGGACCGAGGTCGGGCGCTGCCGCCCGCTCGCAGACGCCCTGCACACCGCGCCAGCCGAAGGGGCCCCCTCCGCCTGGAAGGCGCTTCGAACGTGCGATCCCAGCCCTTCGCCCACCGCGCTCCTGTTCGCGGTGATGGCGTCGGAGCAGAGCTCCTCTCTCCAGCACGTGCGGATCGCGCTGGAGGCCGGCGACTATCCGCTGGCCTGGTACGCGCTGACCAAGGGCCAGCTGGGGGGAGGCTGGCAGCCCACCTGGAACAAACACTGCGAAGCGCTTCCCCACGCCCGGGACCTGATGCGCTGGGCCGTCGTGCACCGACCCGGCATGACCCACGAGCTGTTCGCCGGGTGTGCGCCATGAGCCGCGTCGCCCTCCTCGTCGGACTGCTCGCTTCCGGGATCGCCCGCGCCGAGGACGCGCCAGCCTCCCCCCCGGCGGACACGGCCCGGGAGCTGGCCGAGCTGGAGGCTCGGGTCGCGGCCGCCGAGGACTCGCTCGTGCGCTCGCGGGACGCGCTCGCCGCCATCCTGCTCCGAGATCCGAGGGTCGAGCCCACCTGCGCAGCGCGCCGCACCCGCGCCGGCATCGCCCACTTCGAGGGCCACAAGTTCGACCCGTGCGCCCTGCTTGGCGAGCTGCACCACGACGTACACGAGGCCGTGCCCGACGGCCCCACCGCCCTGCCCGCGGACTGGTGGGGCGAAGAGCCGGCAAAGGACCTGGAGTGGCACCGAGCGACCCTGGCCCGCGTGGAGCTCAACACCCGGAGCGTGGCCCAGCAGGTGCAGCGCTACCAGACCGCCCTCGACCAGGCCCAGCCGCAGGAGGCGGAGCGGGCTCTCGCGCTGGTGATGGACCGTCCCGACGATCCGGCCAGGTTCTGGGACGCCCACGGCCTGTGTGCCTCGCTCGACTTCTTCATGCGCGAGGTCTGGCCCCAGTGTGCGCGTGCCAGCATGCTCGGCGCGCCGCTCCCGCCCTCCCTGTCCGACGTGGAGTCCGGGAAGATCCTGCTGGTTCCCCCGCGCGGCTGCGACGAGGACTGCATCCGGGCGGCCCTCGACGACATGCCTGGCCTGCCCGATCCACGCGTCGCCGTGGTGGTCGGAGGGGAGGTCGACCTCGCGGAGGCCCTGGTCGTGTCCGAGGACGCGCAGGTCTGGCTGCAGGGACCGCCGGTGACGTACTGGCAGTCGGATGCCTTCTCCCCCCGCATCGGCGGAGAGAGCTGGAGCACCCTGTGGATCCGCGATCACCACGTCGTGCGCTACCTGACCGGAAGCCCAGCGCCCGAGCTGCACGAGGGTCCCGAGCTGGACGTGGCCGCCACCCGCAAGGCCATCCGCCAGCCCGGACCCCCGACCCTGCCCGAGCTGCCCGCATCGACCCGACCGCTCACCGACCTGACCACGACGAGCCTGGGCCGACACGTCGACAACCTCGCCCAGCGCCTGCACAACGCCGAGGTGCGCGCCCAGCACCTGCGCCGACACGCGCGGCTGGTCGGGGGATGGTCGGGCCAGGTCACCATCACCTGGCGCCTCGCACAGCAGGAGGAGCTGTACCCCTTGACCCGGGCCATGCTGACCGGGCGCGCCGGGGAGCCCGCGCTGGACGCCGTGTGCGGCACCGGGGGCGAGCCCGGCTGGGCCCGACAGCACCTGTGCCGACGGGACGAGGTCGCCCCCCTCCCCCCCCTGGAGGAGCTCGACCCCGGCGAGGCCGGCATGCCCAGCGCCGAGTCGTCCCGGGTCGTGCTCTACATCCAGCCGGACAACCACTGTGACGACCTCTGCGTCACCGGCCACGACACCGTCGACGCCACCGCCCGCTGGCTCGGGATCCGCCGGGTCTGCCTGCTCTCCCCCGATGAGGAGACGGCGGAGGAGGAGCTGACGATGATCCGCCAGCTACGCCTGGGTTGCGCCATTGCGCGCATGGACGTGGACCTGGAGACCTACCTGGAGAGGGACGACCACCTCTGGTACCACACCGTGGCGGTCGACGGCACGCCGATGGTCTCGGACGACGACGTCCTGCCGCCGGCCGTGCTGAAGGCCTTCATCGACGCCTTCCCGCCGCGCGAGGCTACCGGGGATCCTCGACCCTGACCCCCTGCATCACGGTGCGACCAGCGCGTCCTCGCAGCGCGTCCATGGCGGGCGACGTCACCTCGCGCAGATCGGGCAGGCGCAGCTCGCCGGGGAACGCGACGAAGGCCTGGGCCATGGCCTCGTCCAGCTCGACGACATCGTGCAGCTCCAGCGCGTCGCCGGCGTACAGCCCGAGCAGCCACAGCGTGTTCGTCCGCTGCAGGCCGAGGCGATCGAGCACCAGCTCGCGGGCGTGCACCTGGGCCAGGGCGGCGAGCCAGCTGGACACCGGCGTCGAGCGCGAGGCCCCGGGGCCGGACACGCGCAGGCGCCCGGTGAACCCGCGCAGGCCGACCAGGCAGCTCTCGGAAGGCTCGACCCGAAGCCAGATCTCCTCTCCGCCAAAGTCGGCCAGCTCCCGGCACACGGCGGCGTCCAGTGCCGAGCCGAGCACCAGCACCCGCGCGTCGGAACGGGCCAGCCGCCGCGCCGAGGCCTGGGTCATCCACCCGCCGGGCACCTCCACCACGTCCGAGGAGCGCGCGGCGAGCCGAGCCGCCGTGACCGCGTCGGTCTGCACCACCGCCGCAGGCAGCTCCCGCTGGGCGGACCACGCCTCGACGGCCAGCACCTGGGCGGGCTCGAGCACCAGATCGGGGAAGCGCAGCACCGTGTCGCGCACCCGGCCGAAGGACTGCACGCCCGCATCATCCAGCCGGCGCAGGCCAGGGAAGACCAGCTCGCCGCGGGTCTGGTCCAGCACCTCGATGGCACCGGGCTCGAAGTCCGTGACGCCGACGAGCTCGACCCGGGCGGCCGACGCCCGGTGGATCGCGCGGGCTGCTTCGACCGAGAGTGTGCCGTGAATGCCCAGAGTCACCCGTCGACGCTCGCGATCGGAGAGCAGCGCGGCGAGCACCTCCTCCGAGGGCTGGCGCAGGGCGGGCAGGCGGAGATCCGCGGTCACCGGCGCGAGCGTCCGGGCTACATCCGGCTCGATCACCGCCAGATCGGTCAGCACCAGCGTGTGGGCCTCGACCTCGGCCAGCGCCTCCGCGATGGACGGGGACAGCTCGACCACCCCCAGCCGCAGGTGGGTGTCCGAGGGCCCGAGCGCCCACACCAGGTCCCGGTCGAGGGTCCGCAGGCCGGAGAGGTCCACCTCTCGCCAGCGGTGGGAGCCGATCTGGCGGGCGTCGTCGATGGAGAGGCTGCGGAGGTCTCCGAGCTGCAGGCGCGTGGTGGCGGTCCTCCAGGAGTCCACGGTCCGGAGCAGCTCCAAGCCCGACGGCTCCGCCACCACCGCGGGCTCGGACCCGGTGAGCTCCGGCTCCGTCCGCGCGCCGAGGACCAGGGTGTACGACTCTGGCGACCGACCCCGCCACCCGCGCAGGAACGGGTGGAGATCCACCGGATGGGTGACGCTCCCGAGGTCGATGCGGTGGCCGCGGAACGAGGCCAGCTCTTCCAGGGCACCGACGTCGAGGACCTCCACCTCGCCGAGATCGAGGGTCTCTCCGGAGAAGCGCGCCAGCTCCCGGGCGGCGTCCGGCCCCAGCCGCTCGGCGCGGACGGTGAGGACCGAGCGACCCTTGAAGCCCGCCTTGTCGACCAGGCGACGGGCCTTCTCGGGGTCCAGCGCCGGGCCGTCGGTCGGCCGGGCGTGAAGGGCCGACACCACGGGCTCCACCGGCTCGATCTTCAGGTCCGACGCCCAGATCACCTCGGCCGGCGAACCGGAGATCAGCGCGTGCTGGGCGGCGTCCAGCGCGCGGACGCCGGAGAGATCGAGGATCTTGCCCGAGAATCGGGACAGCGCGAGCGCCTGATCGGGGCGGAGGGTGTGCAGGCCCGGCAGCTCCAGGCGATCGCCAGGCCAGCGCGTCAGGGCGACCAGGGCAGCCCCGCCGATCTTCCGGTCCTGAACGGCCGGCAGGGCCAGGGTGGCGCCCGGGAACTCCGCCAGGCGGCGGGCCTGGGACAGATCGAGCCGATCCGTCGTGTACTCGAGCCGTCGAGCCCGAAGCCCGCGGATCGCTTCGGTCTTCAGGTCCAGGGTCGGGCTGGACAGCAGCTCGCCCTCCCAGCCCGCCAGCCGCTCCAGCAGCCCGACGGTGTACGGCGAGCCGAGGAGCACCAGCCGGGGCCCCCGGTATGCGCCCAGCTCCACGACGGCCTCGGCGTTCCGGCTCAGGCGCACCGTCAGGGGTCCGGCGAAGCGCGCGAGGTGCCGGGTGACCGCCGGATCGGTGCCCTCGTCCAGGTGGATGGTCAGGCTGGTCGCGCCTCCTTCCACCAGGATCTTTGCCGAGGGTGGCGCGAGCTTCACCGCGCTCGCCAGCACCGGGTGGTCCTGGTCGGCCAGGTCTGTGGCCAGGGCGTCCGAGACCGCATCCAGGTCCGGGTGCACGAGCGCCGGGTGGGTGAGCAGCGCCCGGGCGACCTCACCGCGCAGGGGCACCGCGGGCACGATCAGGGTGTCCGGGTGGGCGGCGAGGGCACGGGCAGCGTCTCCGTCGAGCTCCGCCAGGGCGGGCAGCTCCAGCACCGAGGGCACCGCGGCGAGCGCCCCGGCGACGTCGGTCGGCAGCCGGGCGAGAGCGGGCAGGGCCAGGATGCTCGCCGTAGGTCCGGTGGACTCGGCAAACACGGCGAGCCCGTCCGGGGTCAGGGTGGTCACGTGCACCAGGGTCAGCCGCAGCCTCGGGTGCTGGGCCAGCGCCTTGGCGGTCGCCAGGTCCAGGGTGTCGACCCCACCCAGGCGCAGCTCCGCACGGGAGCCCCCACCCCCGTCGTACGCGCCGAGCGCCTGCACCACCGGCAGGGTCGCCGCCTGCAGGCCACCCAGGTCGAGCTGGCGACCCCGGAACGCCGCCAGGTGGGTCGCCGACGCGACGTCCAGCTGCTGGAGGCCGGACAGGTCGAGGGTCTGGGCCTGGGACATCGACAGCGCGCGGGCGACCCCCGGGGAGATCTGCCGCAGGCCCGGGAGATGCAGTCGGGCCGGGCCGCGCTCGGTGAAGGTGCCCAGGCGGGCCAGCTGCAGGGCGGACGGCTCGTCCAGGGTGGCCAGGCCGGGCAGATCGACCAGGGAAGCGCGGGAATCTCCGAGGGTCTGGGCGTCCGTGGCGGTCAGCTCCCGGAGATCGGGGAGGACCACCGCGGCCCAGGAGCAGCGCGCGAGGGCGTCGAGCCACCCCCCGTCGAGTCGCTCCACGCCCCGGATCTCGACCGGAGTGCGCCGCAGACAGACCGCGTCCGGGAGCTCCGGGCCGGCGCCGTCCACGATGATCCGGCCCCCCCGCGGCACCTCCTCGACCGGGGTGCCAGCGCGGTAGACGAAGGGCTGGTCCGAGGGGGCCGCGCCCGCGTCGACCGAGGCGAGGAGCGCGAGCAGGAGCATCGTGCAGCGCAGCATGTCCGCCGGCTATCCCAGATCGGGTGGCGAGCCAGCAGCGCGCGGTGCACAGACGGTTCGGCAGCGCGACAGGTTCCGGTGGCCAGACCGAGGGGGGGAGCATGGCAGAGGGGAGGCGAGCGATCCGCAGGGGTGCGGTGTGGGGGGCGATCGTGGGGGTCCTGGCGACCTCGCCGAGCTGGGCGGCCCAGCCTGAGGCCCTGACCCCCGATCCCGAGCCGGACCCCCTCGCGGAGTACCGCGGTCCGCTGGAGGCGCCGTCCGGGGAGCGCGCGGTCAAGGGCGCGACCCTGTCCCCCACCGACGCTGCCGCCCTGGCCACCGACACGAGCGCGGTCCTGCGCTTGCCGAAGCTGAAGGCCCTCGAGCCCGACGCCGCCCTGGAGCTGGCGGCATGGCTGGGCGACGAGCTCGTGCTCGACCGGGTCACCACCCTGGACCACGACACCCTGCAGGCCCTGGCCCAGGGGGCGTTCGCCCGGCAGGAATCGGCGTACCTCGAAGATCCTCGGCGGATGGTCGTGCGCGCCGAGGCCCTGACCGAGCTGGGTGCGGGGCCCCTCACCCGGCCGGGCGCCCACCGCCTCGTCGTGCACGCGCCCGCCCTGCGCCGCATCCGCGGTCCGCTCCACGGCATCCGCCTGCACGTCCCGGGGGATCGCGCCCTGGGACCGCTGCGCGGCGATCTCGCCGGGACCGAGCCCGACCTGGTCCTGGAGGACCTCGCGACCCTCGATGCCGGCCAGCGCGCCGCGTTGGCCACCCTGGACCGGGCCCGCCTGTCGCTCCCCGCGATGCAGACCCTGACCCTGCAGGACGCCCAGGCGCTGCCCCGCACCCTGCGCGAGCTCCGCCTCGACGGCGTGCAGGACGTCTCCGTCGAGGTGCTGGCCGCGCTGCCCCGCGACCTCGAGCGGCTGTCGCTGGACGGGCTGCAGACCCTGTCGCCCGAGCAGGCGGCGGCCCTGCCCCGGTCGGCCGATCTGTCGCTCGACGGCCTGACCGCGCTCGACCCTGCCACGGCGAAGGGGCTGCGCCGACAGCGCCCCGGCGCCGCGCTGTCCCTCGATGGGCTCACCCTGCTCGACTACAGCGCGCTGCGCGCCCTCGGACACGCCTACGCCAGCGTGTCCGTCCTCGGGATCACCGCCCCGACGGGCATCGCCGGCTTCGGCTCGGCCCGGGTCCGGGCGCGGGGCATCCAGGTCCCGGGCCACATCTCCAAGCAAGGCTTGGAGCTGGAGATCCTGGATGTGCAGACCCTGGACGCCGAGACGGCGACCACCTGGGCCTCGAGCCGCTTGCGCACTCTCCGCTTCCCCGACGCGACCTCGATGGCGCCAGGAGCCGCCGCGACCCTGGCTTCGATGGATATGGACCTCATCGCCCTGCCCGCGCTGCGGGACCTCTCCCCGGAGGACCTGACCCGGCTGGGCAGCGAGCCGTCCTACTACAAGGTGCTCACCCTCGTGATCGGCGGGATGGACCGCGTCGAGGCGTCCCACGGCGAGGCCCTGCAGGCGGGCAACGTCAACCAGCTGGTGCTGCACGGCAAGCGCACGCTGGTCGCCGAGGAGGTCGACGCCCTGCGGCCCTGGGCGGACGGCGTCATCCATCCCCTCTACGCGCGCGGCGAGCCCGCCTGTCTGCTGGCCCTGCCCCACGTGGAGCAGCTGGACGTCCACGCCGCCTCCGCGCTCGCCTCGCTGCCCTGCACCCTGGACCTGGGCGGCCTGGTGACGGCCGATGGCGACGTGGCCGAGGCGCTGGCCCGCCACGCCGGACCCGGCCTGCACCTGCGCCGCCTGCCGCTCACCGCCGAGCGCGCCCGGATCCTGCTGGCGCACCCCGGCCTGAGCCATCCCGGCGCCACCCGCCCGCTCCCCGAGCGCCTCGCCGCCCAGCTCGGGCAGCTGGATACCGACACCCTGACCCTGCGCGCGCCCGTCCACGCCTCGCCGGAGGCCGTAGCCCACCTGGCCGCCTCCCCGGCAGACAGCCTGACCGTCACCCTGATCGCCCCCGACCAGGACAGCCTCGACACCCTGTCCCGCGCCAGGCGCGACGCCCTGGACCTCGGGGTGAGCGAGTGGACCCAGCAGCTCTGTCCGCCGTTCGAGGCGTTCTCGGGTTCAAACCTCGCGATCCGCGGCACGAACGACCTGCGGCGGTCCCGGCGCCCGACCTGCGTGGACGAGGCCATGACCCGCTTCGAGGGAGAGGCCCTCTACGTGGAGCACTCCGTCCAGGTCGACTTCTCCGCCCTGCAGGCCCGCTCGCTGACCCTCGGCCGGCCCGCGCTGCGGCGGGCGAACCTGAGCACGGTGTACCGCTTCCCGGGAGACCGGCTCGATCTCTCGGCGCTCTCCATCGCCACGCTGTCCGGCTACCAGCCGATCGAGCGCCCGCTCGAGCCGTTGTTCTCCATCGGCCTGTGGGGCGGGTCCCACCTGGACCTGTCCGGGCTCGAGTCCCTGCCCGGCGAGCTGGCCGCGAGCCTGGCAGCATGGCCGGGGGAGACGCTGGACCTCTCGGGACTGCAGACGCTGGACGATGCCGACCTGACACGGCTGAAGAACGCGCGTTCCAAGGTCATCTTCCCGGACCCGATGCCCCCGGTGACCGCCTCCCCCGAGCGCGACCGCCCGCCCGGCAAGGCGCTGTCCGAGCGCCGCGCCGAGGCCCTGCTCCGCCGTGCCCGCGGGGACGTGCTCGTCGTGGACGGAGTCGAGGCCCTCACCCCCGAGGCGGCGCTGCGCCTGGCCACGTTCGGGGGCACGGAGCTCTCCCTCCCCGACCTGCGCTACCTGGACGAGGACGCCGCGTACAACCTGTTCGGCTTCGGCGGGCACACGGTGCGTCTGGACGGCCTGACCCAGCTGCCCCCGCACTTCTGGGAGGCCGTGCACGCGTGGACCTTCCCCAGGGTGCCGGGCCGCCCCGACCCCCGCGCAGAGGTGCACCTCCATCTCCAGGCGCTGACCGAGGTCGACGAGGCGATGTGGGAGGCCGGCCCTGGAGTCGCCCGCCCCAACCGACCGATCGTGCACATCCACCTGCGGCAGACCGGCCCGCTGCCCGACACGCGACCCCGGACGCTGGACCGGGTCCCCCGCGTCGTCCTGCACGGGATCACCAGCCTGGCCACCGCCCAGCTGGACCACCCCCAGGCCGGCGCCACCTTCGTGCTGCCCGACGTGACCGACCTGTCCAGTGTGATGGGGCCCGAGTGGGAGGCCGCCGCCCGGGCCCGGTCCACGCTGCGGACGCGCGCGCTGATCCTGCCGGGCATCACCTCGCTCGATCTCCCCGAGGCGCAGGCCCTCCTGGCGCTCCGTACGTCCAGCGTGCACCTCCCCAACCTCGAGACCGTGCAGGACGGCGTGCAGGCCGACCGCTTCCGGCCGAAGTCGGCCCCGCCATCGGCGCAGGACCAGCGCCCACCCAGCTGCGGCGACCGGATGGCCGAGCGCGAGACCCTGTCCACGGCGGACGTGGACCGCCTGGCCCGGTGCGACCGGATGCGCCTGGATCTCGGCGGTCTGGTCCAGCCCAAGCCGGAGTGGATCGGCCAACTGGATACGACCTACCTGGGTTCTCGCACGATGATCCTGGGTGTGCACGGCCCGCTTCGCGCCGAGCTGGCGCGTGCGGTGACGGAGTCGCAGCTTCGGGAGGTGGAGCTCCGCGGCATCACGGAGCTCTCCGCCGCCGCCGCGCGCGAGCTCCGGGACTACCCCGGGATCCTGACCCTCCGCGGACCGGTCGTGCTCGACGAGGAGACCGCGCGCATCCTCTCCGGCTCCACCGCCCGCACCCTGACCCTGCCGCGCCACCCCCTGCCGCCCGCGGTCGCCGCCACGGTGCCCAGGTGGGCCGCCAACGTCCGCGGCATCGATGCCAGCCGGATCTCCGCAGCCATGGCCCGATCCCTGGTCGCCGAGCAGGAAGGCGACACCCTGAACCTGGCCGCAGACGGCCGCCGCCCGACCGAGGGCGCCTGTGCGGAGCTCGCAGCCTGGTCGGGGAAGATCCTCAAGCTGGGTCCCCTGGATGATCCGGTGTGTGCGCGCGCGCTGGCCGGCACGCCGGCTGAGGAGCTGTGGCTGAACCTGTCCACCCCAGGACACGTGGCCCGGGAGTTTCAGGGGTTCCAAGGGGATCGCCTGCACTACGCCCTGGGCGCGTCTTCCAGGCCCGACGCCATCCTGGCGCTGCTGGACGTCGACGTAGACGAGGTCGTGCTGTGGGCCGGCTGGAACCCGCAGCTCACCACGGCCGTCGCCCAGTGGAGCGGACCGCGCCTGACCGTGCGCACCAACTCCCTGGACCGCTTCCCCAGCATCGGGAGGGCCCGCGCCCACACCCTGCGCATCCAGGCCATCGACGCGCCGGCCCTGACCGTCAACGAGGACCGGAGCCAGGGGGTGATCGCCGATCTCGCAGAACACCGCGGCGTGCTGGAGCTGGTCGACGCGATCCTGAGCCCCGAGGCGACCGCGACCCTGCAGGCGGTCGAGGGCCTGGAGCTGCGGCTGATCCGGAGCGAGTAGCTGCCCCGCCTACCGCGCGTACCGCGCCCGCTCGTCTGGCTTGAAGATGGCCCACAACGCCAGCTCTGCGATGGGCAGGCCGATGACCGGGACCAGGATGGCGGCCAGCCGGTGCCCGCGCGACCATCCGGCGTCGAGCCCGTGGGCAAAGCCGACAAAGCCGAGCGCGGCGAGGTTGAAGGCGACGAGTCCCGCCACCGCGAGCCAGAACGAGCGCCGGCCGTGCAGCGACCACACGCCGATCAGGCTGGCGATGAAGAGCGGCTCCAGGACCACCGCCTCCAGGATCAGCGTCGGCTGCACGATGACGGCGTTGACGACGTAGGGGCCCACCTGGGTCATCGGCTGGATGCCGTTGCTGTCCGCCTGCGCCGCGAGCACGAACCAGACCTCGCGGACCAGCTCGCTGGCGATAGCGAGGCAGCCCAGCAGCGCGAGCCCACCGAGCGCGAGGGTCAGGATCTGGCGCAGGCGGTCGCTTCCGTCCCGGTCAGGCCCGACCGCCTCCTCGCTCACTCCGCGTCTCCCACCGCCTTCGCGATCAGCGGCCCCAGCTCGTCCGCGCTGTACGCGTAGGACACGATCTTGTGCTCCCCGTCGAGCACGACGTACGACGGCCACTTCACGACCGACCAGCGGGTGTTGATCGCGGCATCCGAGTGCATCCAGTGCACGAAACCGTCGTTCCAATCATGCTTGTTGATGGTCGCCCGCCAGCGCGCGGCCGTGCCGCCGTTCTCCGACGCCAGCGCGAGGAAAGTGATCCTTCCGTCCCACTCGGCCTGCAGGACCTTGAGCTTGGGGATGGAGGCGATGCAGGGTCCGCACCAGCTGCCCCAGAAGTCGACGACCACCGGACCCTCCAGCTCGGTCAGGCTGTGGTCCGCACCGTCGACCCCGCGCGCGGTCAGCTCGGGCGCAGGCTGGCCCGGGCCGGTCGCCTGCTTCCTCCTGGCCTGAGCGATGTAGCTGCCGAGCACCGCCGGCGGCACGCCCTCGGCCTTCCACATCGCGAGAGCCCGGTCGAGGGCCTGCAGCTCCTCCGCGGTGGTCGCGGACTCGATGGCCCAGGCCATCACCCCGCCCAGCGACGGGTGCCGCCCGATCGCGTCGGTGTGCGCGATCACCCGGCGCATGGCCTCCTCGACCCCGAAGGCCGTCACCCCGCCCGACATGCGCCCGTAGTACCAGCCGAAGGTCCAGAAGGATGGAACCTCCAGGATCTCCGCCCGAAACTGCAGCGCGGCGGCGAGCTCCCGGTAGAAGTCCTCGTCCTCGAAGAGCACCTTGGAGTCGATGTTGTAGACGACCGCCGTGGCCAGGCTGGCGAGGCCGTGGTCGACGATCCGCGCCTTCAGCTCGGGCGTCGTCTGCAGCGCGTCGACCCGACCACGCAGCTGCCGGGCCAGCTTGCGCGCGGACGCGATGGAGTCGGGCTGCTGACTCGCCACCCACCGGCGCACCTCCCGCTGGGCGCGGATCCCGTCTGCACCGGAGCCCTCGGCGCGTCCGTCCTCCAGCAGGCGGACGTCCCAGTCGGGGTGGAGCCACAGCTCCTCGTGGCCCGAGTCGTGGACCAGGCGCACCCACCCGCCGGTGGTCCGGCAGGCGAGCTCGTCGGTCGCGACCTGGGGAGCGCACAGGGGAGGCCGGACCGCGGTCGGCTCGCCGGACACCGTGGTGCCCGCCGGCACGGTGAGGGTCGTCGCGAGCGCCGCCTGGGCGATCCACAGCCACATTCGAGCCTCCCTCGTGGGTTTCCCCCGGAGACCCTAGCCGGCTGCTAGTCCAGGTCGACCCCGTACAGCTTCATCACCTCGACCCGGGTCAGCCGCTCGTGGTTCCCGGCGATGGTGTAGCCGTCCGGCTTCTCGTCGATGAAGATCTCGCGGTTCAGCGTCAGCCCGGCCGGGTCGTCGAACAGGCCGATCGGCACCTCGTAGTTGCCGAATCCCGGGCCTCCCTCCTGGGTGATCCGGTACCACAGGCCCGAGCCGCAGCGGTCGCACCAGGCGCGCTCGGCCCAGGCGGACGACTGGATGGTGCGCACGTGCTCCTGGCCGTGCACGGTCATGTCCGCGGCCTCGATGGTCACGCCGAACAGGGCCGAGCCCGCCCAGCGCCGGCACATCTCGCAGTGGCAGACCCCGAAGTGCTCAGGGACCTGCGCGGCCTCGAAGGAGACCGCCCCGCAGAGGCACCGGCCCGCGCGGCTCACTCGAAGTTCCGGACGTAGAGCTCGTCGAGCTCCTTCTTGCCGACCGGGCTCGGGGCCTCGCTCATGAGGTCCTGGGCGCTGGTCGTCTTGGGGAAGGCGATGACGTCGCGGATGGACGGCGAGTTGGTCAGGATCATCACCAGCCGGTCGAAGCCGAAGGCGAAGCCGCCGTGGGGCGGGGCGCCGTGGCGGAGCGCGTCCAGCAGGAAGCCGAAGCGGGCCTGGGCCTCGTCCGCGGCGATGCCCATGGAGGCGAACACGCGGCTCTGGATGTCCTCGCGGTGGATACGGATGGAGCCCGACAGCAGCTCGCTGCCGTTGCAGACCATGTCGTACGCCTCGGAGCTGACCCCGCCCAGCTCGCCCTGCTCGAGCAGGGACAGGTGCTCGGCCTTGGGCATCGTGAACGGGTGGTGGGCGGCGTGCCACTCGCCGCTGTCCTCGTCCTGCTCGAACATCGGGAAGTCGAGGACCCAGCAGAACTTGTAGACGCCCTGCGGGATCAGGTCGCGCTCCTTGGCGACGTGCACCCGCAGCTTGCCAAGGCCCGGGTTGACCTTGCTGGCCGGGCCCGCGCCGATGAGGATCAGGTCGCCAGCCTCCGCACCCATCGCGGCGAGCAGCGCGTCGCGGTTGGCGTCGTCGGTCGGGGCCTTCGCGGCGGGCCCGGAGAGCGAGCCGTCCGGCTGGACCTTGCCCCAGAGCAGGCCGCCCATGCCGTAGTTGCGGACGAAGCCGGTCCAGGCGTCGAGCACCTTGCGCGAGGTGTCGCCCGCTGCGCCCTTGACGGTGAAGCCCTTGAGGATCCCGCTGCCGACTGCATTGGCGATGGGCGGGAAGGTGCTACCGGCCAGGAGCGCGTCCAGCTCCACCAGCTCCATGCCGAAGCGGAGGTCGGGCGCGTCCACGCCGAAGCGGCGGATGGCGTCGGCGAAGGTCATGCGCTCGACGTCGCCGATCCCCTGGCCCAGGACCGCCTGCCACAGCGCCTCGACCACGCCCTCGGCCACGTCCAGCACCATGTCGCGGGTGCAGAAGGACAGCTCCACGTCGATCTGGGTGAACTCCGGCTGGCGGTCGACCCGGAGGTCCTCGTCGCGGAAGCACTTGCAGATCTGGAAGTAGCGATCGGTACCGCCGACCATCAGGATCTGCTTGAAGATCTGGGGACTCTGCGGCAGCGCGTACCAATGACCCTTGTGCACCCGGGAGGGCACCAGGTAGTCGCGGGCGCCTTCGGGGGTGGAGCGGGTCAGGATGGGGGTCTCGACCTCGACGAAGCCCTGCTGGTCGAGGAAGTTGCGCACGGCGAGCGAGCCCTTGTGGCGCACCTGCAGGTTGTTCTGCAGCGCGGGGCGGCGCAGGTCCAGGTAGCGGTACTTGAGGCGGACCTCTTCGCTGGCCTCGGTGCCGCGCTCATCGAGCTGGAAGGGCATGGGCGGGGTGGTCGACAGGATCTCGACCGCGGTCGCGAGGACCTCGATCTCGCCGGTCTCCATGTCCGTGTTGGCCTTTCCAGCGCGCTTTTCGACCGTTCCTTGGACCTGGACCACGTACTCGAGGCGCACGTCCTTGGAGGCGGCGATGGCGTCGGCCGGGCACCGATCATCCAGGGTCACCTGCACGTTGCCGGCGCGATCGCGCAGGACCAGGAAGACCACGCCGCCGCGATCGCGAACGGAGGCGGCCCAGCCCTGCAGGGTGACAGTCTGACCGACGTGGGAGCTGCGCAGCTCGCCACACATGTGGGTCCGGGGGATCAGCATCGTCTCGCCTCCATGGGAGCGACTGTGCGGCTAATCGAGGTGGGAGCGCGCCGCACGCCGGTGCTGCGATCGTCACCAGGCACGCCCACCGGCCGCGGTCACCGTCCGCTATCGTGGCCCGGTCGCACTCCAATGGGGGATCCGTGTCCGACCTGCTGCCGCCCCACGTCCCGCGCCTGCTGACCGATGCGCCGCCCTGGCCCGTGACGCCGGTGCCGTCGCCGGAGGAGGCGCGCGCCGAGCTGACCGCGCTCCAGGCCAGCATCGCCTCGCGGCCATGGACGAGGATGAACCTCGATCAAGCACGATCGCGCGGCAACTCGCTGGCCCTGCAGGCGCTGGAGGTCCTGTCCACACCGGGCGCGGACCTGCCGACCGACCTGCTGGAGCTGGCGGCCGTGTTCGGGGTGCTCCAGTTCGCGCACTGGCAGGCGCTCGGCAATGATCGGCAACCGCAGGAGCTCCTGCCCATCATCGCCGCGCTGCGGGGCGCCGCCCGTCTCATCGAGCTCGCCGAGCCGGCCAGTGACCTGCTGGCGCGCCACCAGCAGTTCGGACCGCAGTCCGCCGTGCTCGGCGACGTGAGGCTCCAGTACTACTCCCGACATGTGCAGGCGGTGTACCTGGGAGCGAGCTCGGAGGAGCAGCAGCGCATGCGCGAGGCCGTCCGCATCGCCGGCGACGGTGCCAGCCCGGAGTTCTGCGCCTTCCTCGCCCGCGCCGTGGACGACCGGGACGCCGTCGCGCGGATCCTGGCGGCCCATCCCGCCCACGTGGACGCGCGCGAGTTCGTCGACTGCACCGGCGATGTCGCGTTCATCCTGCAGACGCTCGGGGAGGCCGGCGGGACGCAGTTCCTGTGGGCCGTCCCGCTGTGGCCTCACACCCTCGGCCTCGAGGCGAGCCTGCGCGTGTTCGAGAAGATCGTGCCTGGCCTGGACGAGTGGCAGATCGCGACGGTGTGGAAGGGTCTGCGCCAGATCCTGTCTGTGCAGTCCGCCAGGCTCGCCATCGGCCACCTCGACACTCCCGGCGTGCGCGACGAGATCCCTGGCTGGCTCCGCGAGCACCCCCGCGTCGCGCTGGAGGCCCTCGCCTCGGTCGAACCCTTCACCCTCGCCGCCCGGGCCCTGCTCTTCGACCTCGCGACCCGCGATCCCGACCTGGCCCGGAGGATCCCCGGCAGCGCCGTCGCCCGCCAGCGGATCGCCTCCTGCCTGCTGCCCGACGACCGCGGCGAGTTCGCTGCCAACGCCGACCTGCCCCTCGTGCTGCGCGACCCGCCCTGGAGGCGGAAGAACCGGGTCGCGCCCACCTTCGACGCGGTCGCCCTCACGCCCCACCACCTGCCGGCCGACTTCGGCTGGACCGAGGAGGAACGCCAGCAACTGCTGGTCGACAAGCTCGACACCGACCGGAGCCCGTGGCCCGGCGCGTTCGCCGCGACCTACCTGCTGCACCAGTGCAGTCGGGAGCGCTTCGACGACGCCCTGCAGAACCGCCGCATCGACTGGTCCGAGGGCGACTGGTGGCTGCGCTCCATGCTGGCCCGCGACCCGGACGCCGTGCTCGCTCGCCTGATCCGCGAGGACGACGAGTGGCTCTCCGACGTGCTCGAGATCCTCTACACCATCGGCTCCACCCAGCAGGTGCCCCGCCTGGTCGAGGCCTACCGGCTCAAGTCCCGCCAGCGCCGGATCCGCGGCTGGATGCTCACCTGGCCCCGCCATGCTGCGTTCGGTCTGGTGCCGCTCGCAGTCGCGGCCGACGCCACCGAGGACGCCCGGGAGCTGCTCCGCATGCTGCACGCCCAGGCGTCGGACGCGGTGGAAGAGGCGCTCGCCCACTATGGGGAGGAAGCACGGCGCGTCGCCGGGCAGATCATCGCCGTGGACCCGCTCACCCGGCTGCCGAAGAAGAAGGTCCCCAGGTCTCCGAGGTTCATCGACCGCGAGCGGCTGCCCCCGGTCGTGCTCCGCTCCGGCGGCACCCTGTCCGACGCGGCCGTCGACACCCTGATCGAGCTGTGCAGCCTGTCCGAGATGAACCCGCCGTATGCCGGCTTCGAGCAGGTCGCCGGGGCGTGCACCCCCGACTCGCTGGCGGCGTTCTCGTGGGCGCTGGCGATGCAGTGGCTCGCCGACGGCGGCGCGGGCAAGCACAGCTGGATGTTCCGCTCACTCGCC
>MDTC01258304.1_pt1 | contig 25071 bp, 14 predicted proteins | sample 811181 | NCBI WGS metagenome assembly MDTC01 (sample SAMN05326644, study PRJNA326480) | marine metagenome | isolation source: seawater | place: Pacific Ocean: North | collected 2011
CCACGAGGGAGGATATCATGGCGTAATCCCAACGGGCAGAGTTGACTTGATACATGCAGTCGCAATGACCTTCTACGCAGCCGTCGACGACGTGATTGCGCATACTGGTGATTCCCGCCACGGGTACGACGGCCTTCACGCGTTGGTCGAGGGCGGCCACCCACCAGCTATAGGCTCCCCCACCCGACCGTCCGGTTACGCCGATGCGTTCGCCGTCGACCTCGGGGCGTGATTGCAGGTAATCGATACCGCGAATACCGTTCCAAGCTTCTACGCCGGCGGGAGTGTATCCACGGGACGCCCACCACCACATGTTCTTGGAATAAATACCGTGGTGCAGTCCCTCGATCTCACCCAGTTGGATGGTGTCTATGGTGAGGCATACGAAACCGTTTCGGGCAAACCATGCTCCATGGTGATGGTAGTGAACCTTGTTGCCGTAGCTGATACCCCCCTTCTTCACTCGGCCATGACCGCATACGTACAGGATGGCAGGAAGTTTCTCGCCCGGTTTGCGATCGGCAGGCAGGAACAGGTTGCCCGTGACGTAAAGACCGGGGCTAGACTGGTAGTGCAGTTTTTCGACTACGAAGCCCTCGCCCTCCACCTTGCCCGTAATCTTGGCCTTGAGATCAGTCCGCTCACGCTTGGGATCGATGCCTAGCATGGAGAAGAGCCGGGCCCGATAGTTGTCCTTCTTGGCAAGCCAATCCTCCTTGGTATGGATCCCTTCGAGAAAGGAATTTTCTATTTTGGCGGTTTCCAACTCGAAGTAACGCTTGAGCAGGCCGTCTCCCTCGGCTCCATTCAGCAAGGGGACGAAAACGAGAAGGAAGGCGAATAGAGTCGAGGTCGAGAGGTTCATGAACACGAGTTTCGGAAAAGCGGAAAAGGTGGTCAAACTCGAAGAAGGAGAAAGATATGATTTCGGAAATCTAGGTGGCGCCCACCAATATGCTCTTGCTCAGGCTTAGATTTGGCTTCATCTCAAAACCGATATGAAGAAATTACTCAGCCTCTCCCTACTCGCTTGCTTGACAAACGGAACGATGGTCGCCCAAAAAGCGAAGAAACCGGCCCGCGTCGGCCCCATGACGCCGATCGAGGACATCGCAGGCTTGCCGAGAATACTGGTGATCGGCGATTCCATTTCCATCGGCTACACCCTACCCACCCGGGCCTTGCTCAAGGGGAAGGCGAACCTGCACAGGATTCCGACCAACGGCGGACCGACCACCAAGGGCTTGGCGGAGATCGACAAGTGGCTAGGCAAGAGCAAATGGGACCTGATACACTTCAACTGGGGCTTGCACGACTTGAAGTACATGGGGCCAAATGGCGAAAACCTCTACCCCAAGGAAAAGGGCGGAAAACCACAGGTAGTGATCGAAGACTACGAAAAGAACTTGAACAAATTGGTGGCCCGCATGAAAAAGACGGGAGCGAAGCTGGTATGGCGCAACACCACCCCGATTCCGCCGAGCTCGAAGGGACGCTACGTCGGCGATTCCGTCCGCTACAACGAAGCGGCGGCGCGAGTGATGAAGAAGCACGACGTCCCAACCCTAGACCTCTTTACCCCAAGCAAGAAGAACATGAAGACTTGGATGCGCCCCGCCAACGTGCACTACTTCCCCGATGGCTCCCAAGCACTGGCGAAACTGGTTGTAGCCGACGCCTTGAAAAGGCTGGGCAAGTAAGCCTCGACCGGAAGGGTTTCGGAGATCGCTAGGCGATGGCTTGATAGAAGTTGTCGAAGGACTCGTAGCCAGCCAACTCTGCCCGAGCGTCGTCGCAACGCTCCTTGGACGCGATTCCTACGTTTTCGGCGAGGAACAGGATGTAAAGGGCGACGTTCTTAGCGAACAGGAGGCGACCCTCGTCGCTAATGGAGTAAAAGCGAGACCGCTGAACATACCCTGCGGGCGAATGATCCCCGAGGGCTCCTTTTTCCGGCCTGCCGTCCGCGGCGAGAACGTAGAGAAAGTTGTACTCGAACCAAAAGACGTGATCGGGGGAAGGATCTAAAGCCTGCAAGGCCGACCGACAGGAATCGGTGTCGGCATAAACGTCGGGGTTCGCTCCGGCGACGGACAGGGTGCCGGAAACGAATTCGCGAGCCATCTTTCGTTCGGTGTCGTCCTCGGCGAAGCATCCGGCAACGGCAAGGTCGAGAGTGAACGCGTACCAGTCGCTCCAGAGGGATTGGTCGGACTCGTTGGTGGAGGCATAAAGGGCTACGCCCATTTCGTAGGTGTAGCGTCCACTGGTCTTGATCTCCAACTTGCTACCGGTCATTTCCCCGACGACTTGGTAGTTTTCGGCGGATTTGCCCGAGCCGGAGTGGAATCCTATGGAAACGCCGAACTTCTCGCAAACCGACCAAATGCTGGCTACCATCCTACGAAGCTCGTCGTTGTCCGGGTAAGGAATGTTCTTCTGGAAACCGAAGGCGGGAGCGACAAAGTGAATCGGCATGCCCATCTCGAAAGCGAGAGCAAGCATAACGGCGGTCGTTTCCGGCGTGGTAAGACCGGGAAGCTCGTCGATGGAAAGCTCGCGAAGGTAATCACGACCGAGTTCCGTGGTGAAGGCAGCCTCGCGGGCAACACGATACTTTTCGTCGCGAATCTTCATTTTCTGCATGGCTGGCCAGACATATGCGAGCAGACCGTTGAACTCGTCCTTAGTCGGACTCAAACCGGCCTCCTCCACTCGTCGACGAGCGGCCACGATAAGGTGTGCAGGCACGTTTTGCGTAACGTACATGCTCTTTTCAACGGGACTTTCGGGCACCTCGGTAAGTGCAAGCTCTGGAGAAATGTCGAAAGTGATGTAACTGGCGAGGAGACATCCCTTAACTAATTGATCTTCCCGGATATCGAACTTGCCACCGATGGGTTGGTGGTCGGCATTGAAACTCCAGGCAATACCGAGCTTGTGAAAACCGCTCTTGAGCTTGGCCAAAATGCAGCCATGTGTCATTCCCTCGACGCTTTGGCCCTGATGACCTTCGGGAACATCACAACCGATGAAGGGGAAAGGAACGGTATCGAGGCGATCAGCGAGCATTTCATCGACATCGTAAACGAGTTCGCGGGGTATGCTGTTCTGGTTGGCGGTAAGACCTTGGCCGAGACGGCTCATGGCCCAGTCCACACCATCCCAGTGTAAAGTGGTGAAGCGTGCGCCTATACCCAAAGTAGTCTTCCCGAGATCGGCACCGGAGCTTGGAAAAATAGAGCAATTTGAATCGGCTTCTTGGAAGACGTTCTTTATCCGGATCAAGTTCTCGAAGCTGGCGGGAAAGTAAACCTGCCCGTTAATCTCAGTACGATTCTCCAAAATTTGTTCAACCCCGGCAGCATCCGGATCAGAAGGAGTTAGTCGCCATGCATGATCTCCATGCCTATTCTCAACGAGACTCCACGCGCCATGGGAAGTGAGTACTCCGCTCTTGCCGTGATTGGTGATGCCCGAATCCGAGGCGAGATCAGACTGTAATGCCTCCCAGTCTAAGCAGAAATCAGGGCTAACACATGGGTTGTCGGAAATTCGGAGTTCGTCATCAAGAAGGAACTTGTTGATTGGTTTCATGAAGATTTTCAAAGTTGATTTGATAGGTTTTAAGATTGTGCCGGGCGCCCCCCCTCATGGTCGTTTATGATCGTTTATGATCGTTTGTGATCGAATCGAAGGCAAAGGCAATGAAATAAAAGAATCTTTCTCACAGAAAAGGAAAGGATAAAGGCCGTGAAGCAAAGAAAGTATTAAAACCGTGAAAATCAAAAGGAGAGATCTTTATCAAAAAGGCTGAACAGAGTGATGTGGATACGTAATGAAATCATATCACTGAATAATTCTTCTCAAAACCAGAGGTAGGATAAATATTGAAAATTTCATCAGTAAACTATCCTTGAGATGCACGTTTTTTAGCGACAGCGCGCTTAATAATCTCATCTGCAACAACCCCAAGAAGTATAACAGTTCCTATGATGGCAAACTCTAAGGTGTCTGATATCATCATCAAGGTGATAAACATCTTGAGGGTCACCATGAGAGCCGTTCCAATGACCACTCCGAGAATGCTTCCTTCGCCTCCTCTGAGGCTGCAACCTCCCAAAACGGCAGCGGCAATGGCATACAATTCAAAGAAGTTGCCGTGTGAAGAAGGGGCTATGGAGCCGGCATAATTAAGGAAAAACAAGCCGCCCAGCGCCGCCATGACCGTACAAATCACATAACCAATAATCGTCATGCGATCCGTATCGATTCCCGAAAAACGGGCAGCTTCAACATTACGGCCCAACGCGAGCATATACCTTCCGTAGATCGTCTTATTTAGAAATACCGCGGCCAAGATGGCCACGAGAAGAAAAATGAAGAAGGCATAGGGAATCGAATAAGTTCCGTAGGGTTCCTCCAAGGTCCACAGAACGAATTTGCCGTTAGTGAGAAGGGCGAGAGACGACTCGTATTCGTTACCGTACCCAGTGTCCTCGTCTCTGACGAGCCAACGCGAAATCCCCCTGTAAAGAAGTAATCCGCAAAGCGTTACGACAAAGGGTTGTAGGTGTATTTTCGTTACAAGCAGACCATGTACAAGACCTAATAGGAGAGCAATGCCAAGAACTGCCAGCAAGGCGAAGGGCACTGGCATCGTTTGGTTTCTGAATCGGGGCATGGCAAGCCAAGCCTCGCCCAAGGCGCCCATGTCACCCTCAAAGTGCACCCGGGTGTTGCCATCGACCGCTTGAGCCCCTGCCACCACAATTTCCTCCATGCCCCCGCTCGGCTTAATGAAGCGAATCCTATCCCTTGCAGCGAGTCCCTCGTGCTGCCCTTCAATTAGCACCGTACCCTGTTCGACATCAACCCCCCTGATCGGATAGAGTTTGGCGACGATCCCGTCCCTTGCTTTTTTTGATTTATTGGCGTCCAGACCATCCACTTGAAGCAGAGAGCAGGAAATGCTCAGACCGCCTTGCTCGTCGGGAATCTTCGTGGGCTCGACACTCGAAAGAGTAACGACCGCGCTCCGAGCTTGGGTGCTTCCGTAATAACTGAGCAGATCACCTGGTTTGAATCGTTCGGTCTCGTCCTTAAGTACGATGACTTGCTGTTGAGGATCAATTGCAAAGACTTGCTCCTCGTCTGCAGGATCGTAGCTTACAGAAAGAAAGAGAGAAAGCAAAACGCCGCTCAAGCAAACAATGGAACCGATCGAGAGATCAATCCCGGCTGTAATGATTACAAAAGCGACCCCTATACCCAATACTCCGTACATGGAAGTACGCAGGAATAGATTGAACATGTTGTTGCCGTTAAGAAATCCCCCAGGCACCTCAATAGCCAGAAAAAGCCAAAGGGACATCAAGAGCAGGGTGATTCCAAGTATTTTAACGTTCATATGAATTTTTATCTCTCGTACCTTTTATGCAGCCGCTTTTTTCCCTCCCGTAGCGAGATGCATGATATTTTCCTCGGTGAGTTCCGATCGTGACAATTCTCCAGTAATGCGACCCTCGTGCATGACTAGCGCCCTGTCCGCCATTCCGAGAATCTCCTCCATTTCACTGGAGACGAACAAAACGGCGACACCGGAATCGGCCAACTCCTCCATCAAGGCATAAATTTCGCTCTTTGCGCCCACGTCAATCCCACGAGTAGGTTCATCTAGAAGTAGTATCTTTGGTTTCATTGCCAACCATTTTCCAAGAACGACCTTCTGTTGATTTCCTCCCGAGAGATAACGAATTATCTGGTCCTCGTTGGGTGTCTTGACCCGCATCGCCTTGATCATCTCCTTTGAAATCTCATTCTCCTTGTAAAAATTCAGGAAGCCGGCTTTTTTTTGATCCCTCCTGAGGGTGGCCAGGCTGAGGTTCTCACGAACCGTCATGTCTATGATCAAGCCTTGCTTCTTTCGGTCCTCGGGAGCCAATGCGACTCCCGCTGCGATGGCTGAAAGAGGCGAATCGAGAGTCAGGTCCGAACCTGACACTTCAATTGATCCTCCAAGCGCGGGCGTGACCCCGAAAAGAGTCTCGAGCATTTCCGTACGACCAGCCCCGACGAGACCGGCAATGCCAACGATTTCACCGGATTTCACGGAAAAACTGAGTTCGTGCTTGGGATGAACGGGAGTCCTCAAGTTCTTGACTTCAAGGGCAAGATCTCCTTTTTCGCGATCCTTCCGCTCGTAGTACTCGGATAGATCACGGCCAACCATAAGACGGACCATGGCTTCGTGGGTAACTTCTTCTCGGCTTAGTTCACCTGCATTTTCACCATCACGCATCACGGTGACGTGATCGGAGAGTTCCTTTACTTCGCCAAGACGGTGAGATATATAAATCACGCTCACACCCCGCGCCCGCAAATCCTTGATGACCACAAAGAGGCTTTCAGCTTCGGCTTGGGAAAGACTGGAGGTAGGCTCGTCCATGATAAGGACCCGCGCGTTCACGGAGAGAGCCTTGGCAATCTCCACCATTTGCTGCCTGCCGATTGTAAGATCCCCCACCAAGGTATCCGGGGAAACGGCAAGCCCGACCATCTCGAGATACTTTGCCGATTCCCTACTGATCTTGGCTTCGTCGATCAATCCACCGCGCAAAGGTTCCCGACCGAGAAAGACGTTGGCTCCCACGCTAAGGTTGGTGGCAAGATTCAATTCTTGGTGAATCAATGAGATCCCGAGATCCAAAGCGGCCCGCGTGGATTCGATCTCGATTGTTTTCCCATCAAGCAAAATTTCTCCTTCGTCAGGTGGTTGCACGCCGGCCAAGATTTTCATCAAGGTGCTTTTTCCTGCCCCATTTTCTCCGATGAGGGAAAGAACCTGCCCTTTTAATAAAGAAAGGTTTACCCCAGCCAAGGCCCGAACGCCAGGGAAGGATTTCCCAATGCCTTTGCATTCGAGCAGGGTTGTACCTCCCGACTCGCTTTTTTCGCTAGGATCGGATTCTTGCACCGGTATTTCGCTTAACCTTCAACCGGCTTTCTTGGCCTTGAGGTCAGCCCAGTACTCGTCGACGTCCACTTCGCCTTCCTTGGTCGCTTCGCGGACGACTTTGCGAGGTGGAATGTCAATGAAAGCTTTTTCCAGTTTCGTTCCCTCGAGCAAGCTCTTGAGAATGACGGCAGACTGGTAACCATACTGGTATGGATCCTGTACGATCGTACCCGTGATGGTCCCGTCCTTGATTCCCTGCAAGGTGACGTCGTTCTCATCAAACCCGATGATCTTGATTTCACCAAGCTTGTCAGCCTGCTCAAGCGCCTTGTAGCAACCAGGGGGGTTATATTCGAAAAGACCAACCATGGCTTTCATTTCAGGATATGCGTTAATGGAATCAGCGGCCTTCGACTTGGCACTCTGACCATCAGCCAAGATCGTGCGGATAATTTGATACTTTCCGGAATCCAAGACCTTTTCAAGATCCAGGTCGTAGTTGTTGGTATCCAGTTTCTCGGGTCGCTTGCGATCGAACAATTCATCAATTACGCCTTGCCTGCGATGTTTGGAGTTATCCTGTCCCATTCCTCCGATAAAAAGAATGACTCCACCACCATCCGGAAGTGCTTCTTTGACCAGTTGCCCGCACATGCGACCGGCCTTGTAATTGTCCATGCCAACATAAGCTCTTCGATTGGATTGAGGGGCATCGGAATCGTGCGTAATGAGGGGCAACTTTTCCGCAATGCTGTTGAGCCAAGGGGTCTGATTATCGGCATCCAATGGGCTGATCGCAATACCTTCGATGCCCGAGTTGAGTAGATCCTCAACGATTTGCTTTTGCAAAGTGGCCGAACGTTCGGGAGGCATCTTGACCTCAATTTCAATCCCCAAGTCCTTGGATGCATCACGGCAACCCGCTTTGGCTATATTCCAAAAATCGGCAATCTGGTTCGTCACGAAAGCGATGCGCAACTTCTTTTTTTCATCCCCCTTGTCTTGCTTTTCTTGCCACCATTGGGCGGAGGCATTGCCTTCGGAAGCGTTGGAATCTCCGCCCGCATCGTTTTGACCGCCGCCGCAGGAAGCAAACAAAGTGAAGCAAAGGGAAGAGCAAAAGAGAACAAAAGACCGTAGAAATGTAGGATTTTTGGGGAACTTCATAATACTGAGGTTTTTCAGGTTTTGTGAGTTAGGTTTTGATTAAAAAATAAAAATTTCACCAAGGTGTACGGCCTCCATTAACGCAAAGAGTTTGGCCGGTAAGGAAGCTTGCCTCCTCGGAAGCGAAAAAAGCCACGGAATCGCCCACGTCCTTCGGTGTGCCCCAACGGCCCATCGGAATGGTCTCCAGATAGGCGTTCTTGGCTTCCTCGGGATCATTGGCGTGGCGCTCAGTAGGTATCCAGCCGGGAGCCACGGTGTTTACTGTGATTCCGAAAGGAGCTAGTTCCGAGGCCATACTCCGACTCCAACCGATCTGGCCGCCCTTGGCCGCGACGTAGGCGCTGAAATTGGGCACGCTGCAATGAAAAACTTCGCTGGTTACATTTACAATGCGACCCCACCCCTGCCTCTTCATTGCCGGTAAGGCGGCCTTGGCCAACAAATACGGACCCATAACGAAGAACTCATACATTTGACGATAGAAGTCGGCATCGTATTCCTCGATCGGCTTTTGCGGTTGGTCGGGAGTGGCATTGGGAACGACGATATCGACAGTGCCCAATTTTTCCGAGGCCGAGCGCACCATAGCCTCGACCTGCTCGGAGTCGGAAGCATCGGCACGAACAAGCATGGAATGAACACGGTTATCGCTTAGTGCGGACATGGCCAAATCAGCCGATGTCCGATCATTCAAATAATTGACTACCACCTTGGCGCCCGCCTTTCCCAAGGAGAGGGCAATGCCATGCCCAAGACCCCGGCTGCTGCCGGTGACCAAAGCTACGCGTCCGTTCAATGAGAGTGGCATGGGGAAATTAGTGCAGGAAAGTAAAGACTGTTTTCGTGAAAATCGGAGTCAGTGGCAATCTTTGATTTAATTACCTATGAACAAACATAGAGAGAAGGATCTAATTTTTGAAAAAAGTGAATAAAGAAGATGGCATTTGAGATATCAATGCCATTTTAAATATCAACCTGATTTACAGGGCTACACATTTACAATTTCAGAAAACTTTTTTACATTAGGCAGTCGTAGGAAATAAATGTAAGTCCAAAGGGGATGCAAAATAGTGAAAACGAGAGCATCGAAAATCTTGAATATGGAAAGACAACAAGCACGATCAGACTTGAACCGGTTCGGCAAGGCTCATGCCGGCATCGCAGGCCAGAATTTGACCGGTCACGAGGTCGGATCCCTCGAGAAGAGATAGGATTGCTGTGGCCACCTCGTTCGGCGTACAAACCGCGCCAAGCGGCATGGCTTTCTCAAAAGCGACTTTGGTGCGTTCGTATCGTTCCGCCAATCCCTCCTCCAACCAACGGCCTGTAATGAAACCCGGAGCCACCGCGTTGACGCGAATGCGATCCGTAGCCAAGGTCCGAGCCAGAGCCACCGTGAGGTTATGCAAGGCGGCCTTGCTGGCAGCGTAAGGTATGCAGCTGCCGGTTGCTTTGAGGCCGGCGATGGATCCGACGTTTACGATTTCCGCGCCGTCTTCGCCACCGGTTTCCCGCATTGCCTTGGCCGCAGCCCGTGCGCAATGGAATGCACCCACAACGTTTACTTGATGCAAGCGTTGCCAGACGTCGTCGCCAACTGCATCGAGATCGTCGAAAGGAATAAATTCCGTGGTACCCGCGTTATTGACGAGGAGATCGAGTCGACCAAATTCCTCAACGGTGGCATCGACCAAGGCACGAGTCTCATTGTCCGAGGCAACGTCGGCTTGAAAAGCAAAAGCCTCACCACCGGTTTCCTCGATGGCGGTGACTACTTCGGCAGCCTCTTCATCGGACCGGCGGTAGTTCACGACCACGCGACACCCTTTTTGAGCGAGAAGCACAGCGGTAGCAGCTCCCACACCGGTCCCCGCTCCCGTAACCAACCCAACTTTTCCATTAAGCTTCATGACTCAAAGGCTACTTACTTAGCACCAAACACCGACGACCACTCCTCTTCCTTGAAACCGATCAATGCAATCTCTTCCGAGAGAAGGAAAGGCCGCTTGATCAAGTTTCCCCTTGAGTTGAGCATGTCGATTGCCTGGTCAACAGAGAGAAATGGCAAACGATCCTTCACGGCTGGGTCTCGGTAATCCTTGCTGGACGTATTAAAGAGTTTTTTTACTTCACCGTTCTTAGCTTTGAGCATTTTCTTCAAGTCAGTCTTGCTCGGCGGATTGTCCCGAATAGGAATCTTGGTATAAATCAAATCATTCAAGTCTAGCCAGTTGAGAGCCTTTCGACAGGTACCACATTTGTCGTAGATATAAATTTTCATGAAATCTTTTGGTCGATTAATCGTGCAAAATACAGAAAAAAAACGAAAATCATTCTCACTTGTGTCAAACCGCAACCCAAATCGCCATGATCGCCACCTACCAAGGCCACCTTTCTCTAATCTCCGCCATCGGAGCTTTCGGAATATTACTAATGACATCCTGTGACCTGAACTTGAAGACCGACAACGCTTATAAATCGGTCAGTTCGACCGACACCAACGCCTCCATGCAGGTGTACACTTACAAGCTGGAAAATGGCCTAACAGTCTACATCAGTCCAAACAACGAGGAGCCGAGATTCTATGCCGAAATCATAACGAGAGCAGGAAGTAAACACGACCCCGACACCAACACCGGTCTCGCTCACTACTTAGAGCACCTTCTTTTTAAAGGCACTTCTAACTTCGGAACAATCGACTACGAGAATGAAAAACCTCTCTTGGATCGCATCACCCAACTGTACGAAGACCGATCCAAGGAGACAAACTCCACCCGCCGAAAGGAAATGTATTCGGAAATTAACAAAATCTCACAAGAAGCCGCCGCCTTAGCCGTTCCCAACGAGATGGATCGAGTTTACGGCGACATGGGAGCAAAGGGAGTCAACGCCCATACCTGGCACGAGGAAACGGTATACAAGATCGATCTGCCAGCAAATCGCCTAAAGCACTGGGCAAAAATTGAAGCCGAACGTTTCGCTAACCCCGTCTTTCGACTTTTTCATACCGAGCTCGAAACCGTTTATGAGGAAAAAAACCGCTCAATAGACAATAAGGATCGCCTTATCCGGCGTGAGGTGAATGCCCTGCTTTTCAAGAATCACCCCTATGGTCAACAGTCTACTCTTGGCTCGGTCGAACACCTGAAAAATCCCTCAATTTTGGCCATCAAAGAATATTTCGACAAATATTACGTCCCCGACAACATGGCCATCTGCATCTCCGGCGACATTGACCCGAAGGAGGCAATGTCGGTAATTTCCAGAGCATTCTCAAGCTGGCAATCCGGGGAAACCCCCATAGAAGTTCTAAAGTGGAACGAAAAGAGCCTCGAGGGGAGGGAATTCGTTGAAGTCAAGTATCAAGGGGAAGAACAAGTTATGCTCGCTTTTCGAACGGTCGATCGCAATCACAACGACTTTCCGGCTGTTCGTCTTGTAGACATGATACTAGACAACTCCGCAGCAGGCCTTATCAACCTGAATTTAGTCGAAGCACAAGTGGTACGAGCAGCGGGAGCCTATCCTCAGAATATGAACGACTATGGAATCCAGTACCTCGTGGGCGTACCGAAAGACGGGCAAACACTCGATCAAGTCGAAACTCTTCTAAAAGAACAAATCGAAAAAGTAAAACGCGGAGAGTTTGAAGACTGGATTCTCCCAGCGGTGCTCAACGACTTCAAAAAACGCAGAAAACAAGACTTGGAGGAAAACGACAGACGCGTGGAACTAATGCGAGACACCTTCCTTTCTTTCAGAGATTGGAACGACACCGCTAACGAAATCAGTAAACTTGAACAAGTAACCAAAGAGGACGTAGTAGCCGCAGCTAACAAATATTTTGGCCAGAACTACGTGGTCGGTCACAGAATTGATGCCCAGCACGATCTTCCTCAAATAGATAAACCAAAAATCGATCCGCTGGAAATCGAACCGGGACAAGCGTCTGCCTTCATGCGAGAAGTCGATGAAATGGACGTCGATCCCTTCGCTCCCAAGTACCTCGAGGCCAATAAGGACTACGAAACTCGAGAAATTCGACCCGGGCTTACCCTCTACCACGCACCAAACCCCGTTAACGATCTTTTCGTAGTCAATTTCCGAGTCGAGACAGGTTCTAGGCAAAATGCCTATCTTCCCTACGCTAAACGCCTCCTCGATCGTTCCGGCGCCGGCGACCTTTCTTCCGAGCAGTTGAAAATCGAATGGTACAAGTTGGGTAGCGAATTCAATTTAAGCGTATCCGAGAGGTTTACGGACATAAGCCTTTCCGGTCTAGACGAACAATTGGCTCCCAGCCTTGACCTCGCTCACAAGCACCTTTCAACTCCCAAGGTTGACAACGAGACACTCACTAAATTGGTAGAGATACTGCTAGCGGAGCGAGATGACGAATCAAAAGACCCTCGAATCTTGGCCCATGCTCTCGCTCACTTCCATCGCTACGGCGATCTTTCCAGGTTTCGCAATCGACCTTCTAACGCGGACCTCAATGCAACCAAAGTACCACAACTGAAGGAAACCTTATCGAAGCTCCTCGACTACGAGCAAAGCATATTGTACATAGGTCCACGCTCAGCAGACGAAATAGCCGATGCATTGAGCAAACACTTTCCCCTGCCCGAAACCCTGGCCACCCCTCCGGCATACGAAGCTCCCCGCTCACATCAAGCTGAACGCAACCAAATTTACTTCTACGAGAAGGAAATGGCTCAGGCTCAAGTCCGCCTGGAATTCTCAGTCGGCGAACGGAACGAAACCAAACTGCCCGCAGCCCAGCTGTACAACGAGTACTTTGCCGGAGGCATGGCGGGCCTCGTGTTCCAAGAACTTAGGGAAGCCCGAGCCCTAGCATACTCAGCTTGGGGAAACTATTTCGCGGCAAGTCGTCCGGGCGAAGAAAATATTCTCGTTGGAGCCATCGGGTGCCAGGCAGACAAAACAATAGAAGCAGTGATCGCTTTCCTCGAGCTGCTTGAGGAGATGCCTTTGAACGAAAAACGATGGGATTCAGCCCAAGAGGCCCTTGAGAGCGCCTATCGCACCAACCCAGCTCGGTTTCGACAAATTCCAGGAGCCGTTTACGACTGGACGCAGTTAGGGCTGAAGGAAGACCCGAGAAAAGCTCGTTTCCCAATGATTGAATCAGCCACGATCGAAACTCTCAAAAAATTCTATGAAAGAGAGATTCAGCCTCGTAAAAAACTAATTTCCATCGTGGGTGACTCGACGAAAATCGACTTGCAGGCACTCGAGAAAATCGGACCGGTCACCAAGATTTCAAAGGACGCCCTTTTTACCTATTGAATTTCGGCCAAGCGGTCATGGGCTTACCTGTGTCGCCCTCGTGAACCTTTGACGGGAGCTGGCAGCGGATCAATCAGATCATTGAAAAATTCATAAATCTTGTCGCACTCTTGGCCTTTCTGGCGAAGATCTTTTATTCGTAGGTAAACTCGCTTGGATTCTCCTGATTTTACATCCGTCATCAGGCAACGACAAGTGACTCTACCATTGTTTGTAGGCACTTCCTCCACTTCCACCTTCCCCACTACTCGAGAGATTCCGGTTTCGAGATCAGGGGATTCCACACACAAGGACACCCGCTTCGTTTCAAAATTAAACAAACGAGTATAACTCAACGGTCGTCCGACTTGCTTATCGACCAAGCCATTCAAACCGCCGCGAAGAAGGTCCACTATCTCGGCAGCACGATTCATTTCAACCGTGCAATATCCTTACGGCTTCCCTAAATTGGCAAACTAGAATTATTCACGTTCAGATGAATCAAGAAGCTAAACGCAATGCTCAGGAAGAACTTGACGGCAATTTCGCCGACCGAGAGCTCCTCTCGAAATGCATTGCGACGGCCGATGGAGACGAAGCCCGAGCTCGCCAGATATATCTGCACCGCAGAACCGCTGAACTAACAATCGATCGCGAGGACATCGACGAACGAGAAAAATGGCCCATGCTCACTCCGCTTCTCGTCCTCTATACGATTGGAACGATAGGTGTGCTTGCCCTCGTATTCATTTTTCTCGCAGACAGGCTTGATTGGTATTGAGCAAACTCAAACGCCAACACTTGATCATTTTGTTCCGGAGGGCAAACCGGGACAGACTGATCCGCCCTCGACTAGGTCATTCAAAATGGACACCCGATCGAAGGCCATTGCCTTCCAAGCGCACAGAGTAGAGGACGGAAGCATTCCACTGAAATAAAAACTTCATTAGGCTCTTTAGACAACATAGGCAAAACGCACTCGATTGAACTTTGAGCGGGTCGAATGCTCCTGACCTTTGGAGATACTAAAAAGACTTAAAAAACTATCTCATGACTCATTCCCTTTGAGGCAAAAAACAAAGCAGCAAAAGCTTTATTTTCCAAACGCAACAGAATAGCGAACCTCTGCCTCTCCAACCCTCTACAAAGTCACTTTAGACCTCTTGTAAAACACCTTAGAATAGCTCATGAATTGCCCTACCTCGAGAATGCCTTTCGTAAGGTTTTAATGCTTACAGTTCCAAATTATCTTAAAAAATCAGAGGTTTCAAAAATCACATAATGTAGAAATGCAATCTTTTAATGCCGTTTTAAATGAGCCAAAAGGAAGTCGTAAGGTAATTATGGCTACACATAAAACCTCAATGTAAAACTTTTATATGTAAGGCGTTTTAACTTGCATTACAACATTCATAATCTAAAAATCAAAGCATGAATTCCTTTGCAGACGACCTTGCAGCAATCCTAAGAGAGCACCCCGAAAACCTGACTGACCTCGCCCAAAAAGCATGCATCAGCCGCCCATCCCTCTATGACCTGATCAACGGAAAAAACCTCCCGCGCCCCACCACTCTAGGAAACTTAATTACGGCCCTCGAACTATCGGAAAAAGCCGCCCAAAAGCTCCACGACGCACACCGCTCGGAACGCCTCCGAACCAACCGTAAGGAACAGGATATACTACTCAAGGAAAAGAAAATCCTACTATCCGAAATAAGCGACCTTCTTCTGCAAAAGGGCCATGAAATCTCTCGATCCAACCACTCTGGGGGACCCGACCTCATCCTTCGTTCAGGTTCACGCCGTATCCCGCTCCACGTCACTTCGCGCCTAATTGAACACCCAGCAGTACTTGGTCACCTACTCGAAGCCATGCACAATCTATCGACCTCCACAGGATACGCTTGCGTCCCAAAACTCACTCATGAGGATCGATTCTACCTGCCTCTCTTCGCAAAGTATGGTGTGAAAATCCTAACTCATAAGAATCTCCTGAGAGAACTCAAGTGAGCTAGCTCCGAGAGTATCTGCACAATGCCCAACAAAACGCCAAAACTTAACATCTCCGGCCGAATTAATCTCCCACGCTGTCCCAAAGAAACTTTAATTCATTCACAAACAGTTATAAGTTAACAACTTGAATGAAATATCGAGCTTCATAACCCACTCCCCTACCCCACCGGAACGCATTCACTTAGAAAAATTTTCCTGCGCGCCAAAGGGCACACATATCCATCGTAAAAGCTATGCTGACGTGAAGGGATGCCCCCATCCAAATGGATCGAGTCTTCAAACTCATAAAACCTAAGATTATGCCAGCCGCGATTGCAGCTAAAGTTTCGGGTATCGGCTTTCCAAAGTGAATCATGCAATAAGGCACCATCATCACGAAAATCGCGTATGCGCCAAACTGGCGGCGAACCCCATGTAGCAGAACCCCCCGAAAGAAAAACTCAAGCCCTACGAATTGTAAAAAATAGGCACCTTCCCAAATCCAGAACCGAGGCCATAACGGTTCTTTCGGAAAAGGTTTATAAAAGGGATACGTAACTTGAAATCCTTCGGAACGGGAAACCACAAAGACAACCGGAACCATCACTGCCAACATCAAGAAGTACATCCACCACAAGGAGAAGAAACCCTCAAGCTTCACGCCATAGTCTCCTAAGTTCTTCTTACAAAAAAATCTTATGAAAATGATGGATGGGACCAAATATAAAAGAGTTTGGCCACATGCCCAATAAAGCAAGAAGCCAAAACTATAATTGTACGGAGACATCCAAGTCTCAGTATCGATCATCCCCGAAAAGCTTCCTTCCACCCAATGAAGAAATCGGGCGTACTCCACTGGTCGCAGCAAATACTCTTGTAAGGTCAGAACCACTGCGACCAAGACCAAGACTCCAATCACTTGCCAATCGGGCACGACTGAATTCTCGGATTTGAGGTAAACTTTTCTTTCGCGTTCAGCCTCGACCAGAGGCTCGGAAACGAAGAGTTTAAAAGCTTTCATCCAACTTTCCTTACACTCCATTAATCAAAGGCTAACTTGGAAAGGAGAACGGTCAAGCACTGCCGATTCCAAACTTATTAAATAACCTTTGCGATTCGGGTTCTGTGCCATGTAGTGAAAGTTCTTCCCGCTCGTTCGAACAGCGATTGAATTCTGCAAATCCCGTAAGAGTAAAGTTGTTCTTTCTCTTCCATGACCTGCCGTTGAGCCTTTTCCGCCTTTCGGATGTAGGGGGGGGCAGATCGAGGGGGAGTTACCTCCTCAATAACAGTTTTGATTTCATCTTTTTCCTCTTCTTAGGATTCCTGAAGGCAGGGAAAACTTCCATTTCGGGAGGGTCGAGGCAGGGTTCGTGAGCATTGGAGAAAGCATTGATAAAGCACTTTTCCTCCTAGATATTCATGTTCTTATCAGACAGAAATTCCAGACAAGAATACTGGAGAACTTTGAAAACGTCGCAGCAGAACGAGCCATAAAATATTTCTCGACGGTGTAAAGATCATCATCGAGGAGGAATTGGAGATGGAACTGCGCAAGCTCATGCTCCTAAGCATGTTTTTTCATTGTAGACGCAGCACGGAAGAGATTAAAAATATGGGTAAAAGGCCGAAACCTATGATTTTCTTAAAAGCAAACCCAAAACCAAACCAAGCTAGAAGACACTCTACTTTCATGAAAAAGTTTCTAAAAGCTTCAATCCTTTCAACATTCCTATGTCTTACGGTTTTCCAAGCTTGGGCGGCAAAACCTTTCCCAAGAGACCCCGTAGAACGAGCCAAAGCACTTGAACGCTACAAACAAGGTCTAGGATTTTACGCTCAAGGGCAAAAACTCCAAAGCGACGGGAAATACGATGAGGCCAATGCCACCTATGGGAAAGCCATGGTCTTCTTCCAAGACGGCCCCAAACCGGATATGGCCAACTGCTATAATAGGCTCGGCAACGCGTATCTGGAGGAAACTCCTGAAAAAGCCCTATGGTACTACTCGGAGGCCTTGTTCATCCGCAGGCGGGATCATGGGGGAGAACACGAAGCAGTTGCAGCAAGTCACAACAATGCAGGAACGGCCTGCATGAAAATGCAGGATTACGATCAAGCGATCGCCCACTTCCAAAGCTCGATGGGTATCTTTCTGAGAACAACCTCAGCAAAAGACAAAAGGCAAGTCGGCGCCGCCCATAACCGACTGGGCAGCGCCTACTCTGCAAAGAATGAGTATGGCGAAGCACAGCGGCATCAAGAAAAAGCATTAGACATTTTTTTAAAGGTGTTCGGCCCCAATCACCCGAATATAGCCCGCGCCAAGCGCGACCTAGGTTATGCCATGATTCAAAATAAGGAAAAGAAGCAGGGGCTAATCTTATTAAACGAGGCCAGAGATATATTCGTGGCCACCGAGGGAGCCCAGTACATAGAGACACAGGAGCTCATCAAAAACATAAAGAAACTTCGATAGAAAGAGCTCCCTAGGGTGTATTGAGAGAATGATCGGTCAGCAATTCGAGGATGTTTCAGTAGAGTAAGTTACTCTTTTTTTTGCAATAGATGCATTATAGGAATATGTTCAAATTGAAAGTTTACTCGTTTCGAAAAAGCTCGAACAAAATCAGCAGAACAGTAAAAAAAATAAATTAGTATCCAAGTAGAAGGTATTTAAAATTGCTTTGATAAAAATCTGGATATTTCACTCTAATCGCTACATTCTAAAACCTCTTCAAACGCAGGAAATGACAGCTTTAAAGCCTAATTCCTCCGAGGGAACTTTACACATATCATGCCGGAGTTTCCACGCACAAAACTTTCATTTAACAAAACCTGAATAATGTAAGCTTTGAGATTTCTGTTTCTTCATTTTGACTACACAAAAACTCCTATGAATAATCGTCTCTTCAGGCAATCCATGCTAACCCCAATTTGCTCTGCAGTGTTAGTATTTATCGCAACATCCACTGCTATTGCCAACAATCATGTCGAAAGTTTGAAAATCCTATGCCTGCACGGAGGAGGAGGTTCTGCTGAAGGTCTACGTCAGCAACGTGGCATGCAATCCTTAATGGAAGATCTTCAGGCATATGAATTTATTTTTGCAAACGCTCCTGATGAGGAAGGTCTGTGGATTCAGGATCCCCCAGGCGGGAAAGGCGAGCCCACAACCGATACGAATTGGGCAGCAGAATCCGTTTCCTATTTGAATGAATTTGTAACCAACAACGGCCCTTTCCATGGTATTCTCGGTTACTCTCAAGGATCTGCTATGGCCACTGTTTTTCTGGCTTCCAGCAACCACGCCTTTGAAAAAGTACTCTTATTTAATGGCTATTTGCCTACCACCCATGAGGGGCTCATCCAAACTATTAACAATGCCCAATTAGAGGCACACAACGCATTGGTTTTTGCCGGGGCAAACGATACCATCATTAATAGCCAGCTTTCACAGGAGCTTTCTACCAAATTCGATTTCCCAACCTTTGTCCTGAGTGACGAAGCTGGCCACCACCTACCAGAAGCTGCCGATCCTACCTATAGGCAAATTACTGCTTTTCTTGCCATTAACTCCACACCTCATGACGAGGATCAGAATTCCACCGACGATCGCAACGCCACTTCTGACCGCGACGACCATGCCGGACACGACGAACACGATCAGCATACGCCAGAACGTCAAGGGGTTCCAAGAGATGAAGTAGAAGGCTTCGTTGGAAATTGGCTTGATGACAAAGCCCATTACGAAGGGGCTCAAGTCATGTGGGCGGAAAAGCAAAGCGATCTGGCCAGCAATGACAATTTTGTCTACCAGATCGGCCTCGACAACGGAGTCGCTCTATACTTCGACAAGAACAAAACCTTCCTCCACTCCGCTTATGAAAATGAGTTTGCAGATCATGAAGTCGAAGCAATCAAGGCAGAAGACGCTTCACAAAACTTGAAGGATGCAATCGAAAAAGTTCATCCCGGAGCTAAAATCGTGGAATTGGATAAAGAGTTTTCCTTGGAACCAACCGCTGAAGGCGAGACAAAGGAATACATTTATCTAGCTATCATCGAAAAAGACGGTGAAGAATTCGAGGTAGCCCTAAGTCGCGACAATGAGGTTTATCACACGCACAAGCACGAAAAATCCGACTTCGAAGAATGGAAAGAGCCGAAACTCCCGACGGTAGCAGCGGATGTTCTTCGCGAAAAATACAAGGATGGGGATCGGCAAATCGGATATTGGGTGGATGAACGACCACATGCGGACGGAACCATGGAATACGTCGCCCATTTGTACGACGAGCGAGAAATTATCTTTGATGCGAACGGAACAGAGATAGGCGTCCGTGACCCGTGGCAGGAACGACTCCAAAAAGTTGACGCCGGCTTGAAATTCGACGTCGCGCGATCCAAGTGGGGAACGTCTTCCAATGGCGGAAAATTCGTAAAGGACGCAGAGGCAAGCCCTCCCAAGACGAATGGCGGATCCGGATCAGACGCATTCGTACACTTAAAAAGAGTGGAGACCGACGACGAAGGCAGCATGCTCTACCGCATCGCCCTTATGAACAAGTCGTCCGTCGAAGGGAACGCCTCGGCAGCCGACTTCGATTTGGGTTCCACCGTTCTCGACGCCAACACTTCGCTCAACTTGACCTTCACCTATGCTATGGGGCCTCCTCGCTTCTTTGCGGTAAGTGGCGCCAATGTCACCGCATTCAAACATCGCAGACCGGAATGGGACAAGCCGGGATCATTCACTATCCAAGCCAAAACGGTCGATCCCGTCGCTTCCAAGCATAACCTAACCGATTCGGTTTCATCCACTTTCGGCATTCTCGTGGAAATGGGAGGGGAACGTCACCATGAGGGAGCGATCTTCGTCGCAAACGTCATACCTCAGGACGTAAATGGTCCGGATTTATCCTCCCCTTGGGATCCCGTGACTGGCTTCCGCCTGAACGGATTGTCAGATGCCAATGCTTCCGTTAAGGCTTACCTGCCCAAGCAACTGGTTCAACACAAGTTCGGCATATGGGATCCCGGCGCTCTAAAGACAGCGATAGCCCGAGAAGACGGCACCCTAAGTTTCATCGATTTCCACCGCACCCCATTCAAGGGTTATGAACCAGATGGTCTTGACGCTCATTCGCAAACTGAATTCATGCTGGACGAAAAAAATTTTGGTCTGAATGAACGCGGAGAAGGTTTAGCCTCGGAAGGGACCAAAAACGATCCCATCGCACAAAACGGCGGCAGTACGGAAAATCCAAATGAACAGGATAGAAATGATGGCGAAAAACTAGTAGACGAGGCGAAAAAATCCTTCATCGACTTCGATGGCGACGGCTTCGTCGATTCGATGCTGAAAGTATCGTTCAAGAACAATTCTTGGCCAGGAGAAGTTCAACTCGGCGATCCATGGCTGGATCCGTTTGCCAACGTCAACTTGGACGACTTCGGATCCATTAGCGGATCGGTTTCCGATACAAGCGGGAATCCTCTGAAAGAATTCGGAATATGGATCATAGATGTAAACCAGACAGAAGGAGAAGGCATCTACTCAGGAAAACCGGTTTTCTTCGACTTGGAAGTCAATGAAGCCAACGGAACTTTCGTCGCAAAAGTTCCGGCGGGAAGTTACTATGTCGAGGCAAGCGCCTACGACCCCGCCACTGACACGCCGTACAAGCCGAAACTAGCCGGTGGTCGCAAAAACACAGACGTTTTTACAATCCTAGATGCAAACACTGCTCTGAGTCATAACTTCAACCTTGAGGCGGAATACCGAGTTTCCCATGAGATGGGAGAAATATCGGGTGCCGTCTCCTCAGGTGGTGAATCCGTTGGAGGGTTGGCCATAGAGCTATTCCCCATGGATGAGAACAACCAATCCCTCTCCGATCATCCCGTACATGTTCTGTTCGTAGAGCCGGACGGAAAAGTTCGCGGGAAGGCTCCGGTAGGCAACTTCCGCGGCGAAATTGTTTCCTGGGACAACTCTTTCGACGATCTTAACGTCACGATAACCGTAGAAGCGAGTGGATTGCGAGAATTGCCCCCGATAGAACTCACCAGACGTGCAATGGCTACTGTAACCGGAAGGATTACCACTGAAGCCGGCAACGGAACTTGGGCAGAGGTTCTCTTCGTAGATCCGGATGACGAAAATGAAATGACTTGGCCGATGGAATTTGAAGTCGAGCACAATGAATCCACGGGAGCTCCATCGGGACGCTTCACTGCTAAAGTCCCTGCGGGTTCCTACAAGATATTGGCCCAACGCTTCGACGGCACGCTTATTCCGGCCTATTATACAAGCGGTGAAGGAAATGCAGCAGGCTTCGCTACTGCAGAAACTGTGCAAATAACTGATGCAGGCGTTTCCGGAATAGACATACGCTTGGAATCTCGCCCAACCGCGACGGTTAAGGTGCAAGTAATTGACTTGAACAACTCTCCGGTGAAATATGCATGGTTCCTGTTCCACGACGCAGAGGACGAGGAAGGAGAAACCGTTTTTCCAGAAGTTCATCCAGTAAAGCCCTTTGAAGCAGACGACTTCAACGGTTCCTATGTATTGAAAGTACCGGGAGGCACGTACAAAGTGGAAGTGGAAGCCGACGGGCATGTACCCGCTTTTCGAATACTAAACGAGTCGGGCACCGAGGCATGGCTTAGCACCGAATGGGAAAAGGGTGCACCCGTTACTTTAACCGATGGCAACACCACCACTCTTGCAAAAGCCACCCTCAAGGCTTTTGAGAAAACCGAAGCCGAAAGGTTCGGATTCGCGTGGATGGAGCTCGACGATGAAGACGGTCCCGATGCAGGACCATTTCCTGTCGTTGCTTCGATCAGCGGCACGGTAAAGACCAAAGACGGAACGGCTGTGCCGAAGGCGAGGATCATTGCCCACACGAAGGACTATTTGCTGTGGCTCGATCATGTGAATACCCGAGCCGACGGTAGTTTCGAATTGAAGAATCTTCCTGCTCGTGACGACTGGATAGTCTTTGCAGAACCTCCCTTCGATTCCGAAGCCTTCCGTGGTTTCAGGGAATCGCATGCCAAAGATATCAATGTAATGGAAGCAAATGCAAGCGGCCTCGCTCTCGTTCTACAATCCTCAAACGTTTCTGGAAAAATTCTCTTCCCCCGCAAAGATCAGGCGACGGGCAAGACTCGCAATGCTCCTCTTGCCCACGCTCACATATGGGCGTATCAAGACGATGACGGCGATGGAGAACCCGACTTTGACTTCGACGATGTCGCAGGTTCCCAAGAACCCATTAACTTCAATGAGGCTTTTGGAGAAACCGATGAGAAAGGCATTTTCTCATTTAACCTTCAAGAGACAGGTCAGTATGCCCTGCAGATTGATCTTCCCGGTCAACTCTCAGCCCTACGCCCGGAACCGATTTCATTCAATGTACGCAACCCGGACCGGGATCTAAATCTCGGGAATGCAATAAAGATTTCATGGGAGTACCGCGGCGCGACAGCCTTCGACATCAAGCGAAAAGCTTCCACCGAGTCCTCGCTCACAAGTATTTTCACCAGTTCATCTGATGACAAGCCGAATGGCGAAGCTACTTCTTATGTGGATGTCTCCATTACACCTGGGGAAACCTATGAATATCAAGTTTCTGCGACAACGAAAACTGGTAATACAGACCCACTTCCTTCTACGGATGTGAAAGTCTCCAAACCTTTCATTTTTTTGGCTCCGCCAAAGAAAACAATTACAGGTTACGTCTTCGATGACTCCAACAACACCGTGTCAGGCGCAGAGGTTCTAGCTTGGCGAGAAGAAGGCGAAGGATGGAGTTCCAGTATCTCTGCAGGCGACGGTAGCTTCGAGCTCGTTGCCGGCCCAGGCAAATGGGAAGTGACCGTATACCGTCCGCACGACGTTAAAGACTACTGGATTTACGATCAGGAACCTAAAAGAGTGGGCTTCAAGAAAGATTCAGCAAAGGAAAGCAAGAGAGTAAACTTCACGGTCAGGAAAGCTGCCGGTGGTAAAGTCACCGGACGCATTGCAGTCCCTGCAGGCAAAACTTGGGCGGACATTTATAAATACGTTTCGGTTGACGCTTTTGACCACGAAGGGCAAGGTAACTGGACGGATCTAGACTTAGATTCCAACGGCAGCTTCGAAATACCGCTACAACCTGGAAATTACGAAGTTTCCTTGTGGGTGGCACCGGAGCTTAAGGGCTTTGGTAGTAGCGAAGTCAAGTTTGTCAGAGTGGGCAAGACTTCCGTTAGCTTAGAAGACTTCAGTCTTGAGTCTCGCAATTCAAAGATCGAGGGGTTGGTAAAAACCGATACCGGAAAGGCTTTGCCTAACGTCGAGGTATGGGCATGGAGCGAAAAAGGAGGATGGGTTTCCGATGTAACGAACGTAAACGGAGCCTACGCCCTCACTGTTTCTCCGGGACAATGGGAAGTTGGTTTCGAATTGTTGCCTGCCGAAGATGGTAGCGCCCCACCCTACCTGCCGGCACCACCTAAGAGAGTTAAGTTGAGAAATGACCAGACTTCATCAATAAACTTTACGGCCAAAGAAGCGGGGACTTCTGTTAAAGGCGTTGTTTATGCAGCAGGTAAAGCAGCAACGGACATAGACGTATGGGCCTATGCTCGAAATGCTAATACAGGAGAAGAATTCGATCAGATCTTGGCAGAGGTTCCTGTTGATTCTCGAGGTAAATTCGACTTTCCTGGTGTTCCCGGAGAATATTTAGTGGGTCTTTGGATGCCCCCCGGTTCAGGCTATGTGAACCCTGCCGAAAAGTACCTTCAACTTGACTTTAATGGTACATTTCGCGACAGCAACGGGACGACTCTAACCGAGATCGCCTTCAATCTGGAAGCAAACGATGCAGTCGTTTCAGGAACCTTGAAATTGAACGGTGCCGGCGTGACTGGTTTAAGCGGAGAGGTTCACGCAGCTAAGGGAGACGGAGGAGGTTGGCAAACGACTCCAATTGAAGACAATGGCACGTTCTCCATGACCTTGTCTCCTGGACGCTGGACACTTGGGTACTTCATCGAATCCGATGAACAGAATAGAAATTTGCCTCAGCATCCACCAGAGCCAATCGAAGTAATCGCATTGAAGGGTGAAACCGTTTCAAAGGATTTTTCACTCCGCAGTGCATCAGCCAGCATATCGGGCTCCATTCTTGATGAACACAATGCTTCCATTACCTCGGGCACGGTTTTCGTGTGGGCTCATCGCGAAAGAACGGGAACCCTAGATGAGTTTTGGAAGGAAGTGGAAACCGATGACAACGGCACTTTCTCCATACCAGTACTACCTGGAGGAGAGTACGAGATTGGCACTTTCCTTCCCGATGATTTGAGAAAGGGTGGTTACCTTGAGTCAAAGGTTAAGACTGTCGACTTATCTACAAACATCACCGGTCTCTCATTATCCCTTGGCAAGCTTGTCGAAAACAATTTTGTCAAAGGCACGATTCGAGATGACAGCAATACCTCGCTCGGCGGTGCTTATGTGTATGCATGGTCCGATGATGGTCAGGTAATAGAGGGTGAATCCGATGAAAACGGATCGTACGAACTGAAGGTGCCCAAAGGTACTGTCTGGCACGTAGGAGCTGATTACGGCGAGACGGATGACAACGGATCCGAGA
>MDTC01237374.1_pt1 | contig 25062 bp, 45 predicted proteins | sample 811181 | NCBI WGS metagenome assembly MDTC01 (sample SAMN05326644, study PRJNA326480) | marine metagenome | isolation source: seawater | place: Pacific Ocean: North | collected 2011
GCGGCTATTTCCATCATGGCTCAGCTCCTACTTGTCAGCAGATTCTTTATGGGTTCCAGCGTATAATCCAAACCACGCTGCACCTGCACCAACAATAACAGAAATAAGACCAGATTGCTCAAGACTAGGATCGGCAAGATCCATGTACCACAATACAGTTTTGTAAAGCAAAAAGATATAGACTGAAAGAAACAGTCTTGGAAAGATACGCCATGAATCAACAGCACGGGCCATCCATATCCACTTTTGGTATGGGTTAGTGCCGCTGTTAACTACGTTAGTGTCAACCTCTAAGTCAATTTGGACGGACTTTTTGATAGGATCGTCGCTCATACATCTCCCTCGGATCAAAGACAAAACGATCAATCACGATGAATAGTAAAAGCAAATATATACCCACTATTTATAATTCCCACTCCACGGTTGCTGTTACAACACATGGCACAACGGGTACCTCTCCTCCAAAAGTAATTTGACATTCGTCTATTTCAGGATTACCGAAACCAGGAAGGTCTTCTATAGATACACCCACAGAGTCTGGTGGACGAATAGAACTACATCCAACTAACAATAAAAAAAGAAATAAACATACGGTTTTCAAAGAGTTACAATACCCCTAGATATTAACTTGTTTCGATTAGCAAGATGCATTTCAACAAGCTCATTTTTTGATCCACCTTGATACGGTACCGCATACCCATCACGGATCATAATGTCACCCATAAACATCCAACTATCGGTCACACCATCATACACTCTAAACTTACCAAGGATACGACCAAACTTACCTTTAGCCTCGTCACCTGGTTTCTCTGTAACTAAAGTTTGGATTGATCCTTTCTTTAGAATCTGTTGGACAAACTTCTTACTAGCAAGTCCAAACTTCTTCTCAACTTTATCTCTTGTACGAGATTCCGGTGTGTCGATTCCATGCACGCGTACACGCTCATCACGAACCCAAATCCCAAACCCAAGATCAATGTCTACGTCAACAGTATCACCGTCGACTATTTTTACTATCCTGCACTTGTACTCGTACATCTTTCTTCTTGTCCTTTTTAAAAATACGATCCCAGTTATCGTCGTAAGTTTTACGATCGATCTCTATGGGTCTTGGTTTGCTACCTTTACCAGCCATTGTCATTCCTAATCTATTACTTCAATTTCTATTCTATTACTTCTAGAGTACATCTTCTGTAATTTAGAATCTTTATCTTCATAGTCATGCTCTCTATGTATAAGTGACACATCATATCTCACTCTATTAAGAGCTTTAGCAGTGTCTGACCATTGAGTGCCGCCCGCAGCCCATCCATTGTACCGGCTGCTATCACCAAAAATATCACTACAATCTAGTTTGGAGTTAGAATGAAACACACCATCGTATCCATATGACATTAGGTCGTCTTTGAGATAACAAATGTCGTTATATCCATGACCGTATTCTGGAAAAAGATAACCTTTGTTTTGATACATTTGATTCTCTGGTCCATGAGCAAGACCTACAGAATGACCCAATTCATGCAAATCAGTAAGAATACCACACCGACTCATCGATGCAGGAGGTTTACCTTCAGAGAAATAAGTAGTGACCTTTGCAACACCGCAGGTGTCTGGATATGAGGTACCATGGCCAAGAACAATATCTACAGGCAGACCAGTTGCTAGCCTTTTGTTTTGTTGAACCGAATGCCAATGAGCTAGGTACAATTTAGTCAGTCTGTATCTTATATGGACACCGGACTTCTGATACACTTCGTTGTACTGTTCTACTCTCTTTTCCCACTTATCCCATTGTGGATGTGTATCGTCCCACTCCTCCATTATTTCTATAGGCTGGTTCATACCGTACTCCCTATGAGTAGCATAAACCAACACACCAAGTTCCCAAGTAACTATTTTGTCATCTTCTTCACCGTAGTAAATTAATTCTTGAGAACTTCTTTGTGTGAAGCCTTCACAGTCTGTTCTTCTGCTGCTACTATAATAAGCTGGCACCTCATCAGCAAACTCACACACCGGTTCTTCTTCTATGCGGAATTGTATTTCTTCCACACCAAGAGTGAATATACCATCTCCAGTACGACCATCACTATAAATGGCCACTGTGTCTCGGTCCAGTCTAACTGCTCTACCAATAGTAGTCTTGTGATGAACCATACCCCATGGCTCATCACGGCCGAGCATATCTTTGTAGTTGACTTTAACTATAGCGGGATCAAATCTGTCTCCGAAGTCCTTCTCCATTGACAAGTTTAGATAACGATCAAAACCACACTTGCGGGATCTACGGTCCTTAGTCGAGTATCTGTTACCGTCAGCGTCTTCGTAGATGAACCACTGCACACCAGGATAGTCCTGACTACAACCAGTTCTTATAAGTGTGTCTGCTTTAGAGGATAATGTTGCTGTCAAAAAGACAATAGCAAAGATATATTTTAACATACATAACAATTTCTCATTAAGTATATTATATATCAGGCGTCGTGCATGAACCCCACTCTACGTCCCTTTTTGCCATTGTTGTTCGCTTGCCTTTAAGCTCAGTTTCCATCTCGCTTACTATGACGTAAGGAAGCATAGACTGATCACCGTAATCCATAGCTTCTAGTTTAGTATTGAACCAGTGGATGACGTTAAGGTTTACAAGTTCGCACCCATATAATTTTTTAACTAATGTACCCATTGCAAGTCTCTAGATGCTAACAACCATGAAAATATTTACATTCAGTCTCCCACGTAGTCTCACAACGATGAGACGGCTTTGCATGTACGTGGTAGACTACACATTTACGTTCTTTGCCTGAAATTGAATTCAAAAAGCTCCAGTCTGTAGTTTCATATGCTACTACCAGAAAAGGCAACATACCAATGATTAAAAGATCCCTCATCCGTTCTTTAGTCATGGCTTACCCCACTCGAGTTTGTCTTCGATTGCATGCTGGGCAGCTTGAACATAGTCACGGTCTTCTTCAGAAAGTATACTCCAGAAAGGAGATATTCGATATATCAGACCTTCAGCTACCTCAGGCTTATCTATGTGCTCGTTATTTTCCAACATCTCTTGTAACGTGTCGAGGCGGTGGTTAATCTTCTCTCGCAAGTCCATACTTTTCCTTCTTATGTAAACTGAGTTTATCTTTGTAGCTCATAATAAGAGCACTAACAGCCAGAACCAGGATACCAATACTTTCAAACAGTATGTTAAGTGGTTCGTCTCCTTTGGTCTGAAGAAGTATCATTCTCGTCAAAGCGGTCATAGCAATGATCAAAGGAAGTGTCACTGGAATACGGTGGCTGCTATAGAAAGCACCTACCATTCCAAGAATCTCAGCATAGATAAAAAGCATAAAGAGGTCAGCAAGAGCCATCTTGCCTTGAGTGTCAAACATATGGACAATGTCAAATCCAGCTGCCCACACTGTACCCATTACAATAAAAAGAAGAAGAGCTTTCTCTACATGCTCGATCACAGTACCGACATGCTTTAAATAATCAAACATTAGTAACGCCTCGCTACTAATCTGTCACCAGAGTAAGAAATTTTTAGCTCTGGGTTATGTTTTGATAGATTAGCCCAAATCTTTCTCCCATCAGGTGTTTGGTGCTTGTCACTATAAAGTTTTCCATACTTAGATATCAAGTAACGATAAACTTCTGTGGCTTTTATTGTTCCGTTGGATCTAACATTACCCACAGCAACCCCATCAGTCATTTTGTCTAGCGATACATAAAAAACTGCCTGATCATTTTGATTAACAAAAAACATCAGTACTCCGTAAGGTGTTTTAAAAGTGATATTACTATGTCCTTTAAACGATCCGACCTTTTTCGGCTTACCAAATGTAGGAGCATGTTTGTGATAGAAATAGTCAATACTGTCCTGTTTGGCTTTTTGATCCAAATTCATATCAGCAAAATCTTCTGGACCTTCTAACACAAACATCAGTTTCTCCTCATCTGAGCATTGTCGATAGCTGTCTGCTTATCGAAGACAGGTTGAAGACACGACTTGTGGAGAGTACTGATACCTAGTAGCTTTTGCTCACCGGTATACACATTGGTGTTAGCTTTAGCTGTGTTACACGAATCAATATCTGCAGACTTGTAAACTACATCTTCGTCTCGTCTAAATCCTCGAGCAGGAGGAACATACGTACGTGTCTGCTTCGGCTTAAACTTCTTATACACCTCACCCCTGGGCTTAGCCTTTCGGCGCTTGCGCCCAGTCATATCGTAACTACAACCAGTAGATATAATAGCCATCACAAAATCTCACTCAAATCAGCGCACATCATCCTTTATAACAAGGAGTATGTCAACGGCCGTATTTGTCGCGATATTTCGCGCGTTGTTCCATGAATTGATAGATATACTCGTCGCGATTCGACTTGAAAACCAGAGGATGGTCATTGTCGACGGACATAAGGATTATTGTTTGATTAATAGCTGTTCCAGTGAGCTCTTCGAACATAACACAATAAGCAGCTGCTTGCATGAAGTAGTTAGAGATCTGATCTTTACGCTTACGTCGCTTAGACGTTTTGAAATCGATTACAGACAGTTTGCCGTTCCACTCACCAATACAATCTACACGCCCTCCAACTTCAAGGTAGTTAGAGTACAATGGCACTTCCTGCATTACGATATTATCTAGGTACTTGTCTATGAGACCTTTAAGAGTGTTAAACGTCTCTATGTTAGCAGGCATGTGGCCATCAGCATAATCAGGTTCATTATTAATGTAGTCTTCACACAAATGATGAACTGCAGTACCTCTTGCCGATGCTTGAGCTGATACCTTGTTAGCTACTTCATCTCCAACCTTCTTTCGCCATGCAGCAATTCCAGCTGAAGACAGATCCTTTAGTACTGTAGTGACGGACGGGTAAAGTTTGCCATCAGGTGTTTCATATAATCGCTGTCCGTCAACTACTTTAGTTTCTAGCTCATTAATGTCTGGCTTGGGCGCGTGTGTGAAGTGTGTCATTCAAATAACCATCTTTAGCAATCAAATAATTACGAACAAGTCCAGATCGAACAATGTCATCATAACTAAACTCAACTTTACTAAACTCATCAACATTCTTTAAAATATCCATGAATGAGAAGAGTCCACTTTTATCCCAAGGCTTGTCAAGATCGGTTTGGTTGCAGTCACCACAGAAGACTATTTGACTGTTAACACCAACCCTTGTAATTATACTATCGAGCTCATGGAATGTCAAGTTCTGCGCTTCGTCAACAATGATAAAGCAATCGTCTAATGTAGTACCTCGGAGAAACGAAGTGCTAAGGAACTCGACCTGATTCTTTTTCTTGAGAACTTCATATGCATCACCTCTCCCAAACAAATCAGTACACATTGCTTGGTATGGTGCTTCATATGTTTTCATTTTGTCTTTTTCACTACCAGGCAGAAACCCCATTTCTCTGGTAGGAACTATTGATCTTACAATAACTACTTTGTCCTTGTAGCTCTTTTGATTTAACAGCTGATCGAAGGCGAGGTAAAGCGAAATGAAGGTTTTACCAGTGCCAGCTACTCCATGAAGAACTAAGTTATTCTCCTGATAAAAAAGATCATAAGCTGTTTGTTGATTAGGTGTCTTTGCCGGTACTATCCTTAAATTTAGTTGAAATTTTTGTGTCGGTTCTTTCTTACGTTTTATCCTTTTAGGCTTTTCGAATAAATCTTCGTAAAAATCGTACTCTTGATAAGCTAAACCGATATCGGACATTGTAACTCCTAGTTATTGTTGTAGTTGACGGGTCTTCCTCCATTTCGCTACAGCATCTTCAGTCTTAGACTCTTTTGCTGTCTTTTTAACATAACGATATGCTAAATCACTGCTGGGATGAGCTTCACCTATTTTCTGTAAAGTCTCATTCCAGCCATCATCATTTTTTATTCTTGAATCCAAACCAACCCCTGCCACAATGGTTAATCCATTGAGCACGGGCGTAATCCAGGGACAGTCTTCTAAGAAACGAACCTTATCATCATAGGACATGATGGATTCAAAGTATTCGTCTGTGCGGGTATCTTTAAAAGTATAAGTCGGCATTATCCTACAGCAGCCTCCGCAACATCTTGTTGCAATGACTGCTCAAACGAATCGTAGAACACACCAAATACATTTCTAGCATTTAAATTATGGTACTCATCTTTGTTGCCGTATCTAGGAACGACAAACTTGAATTTCACTTTGTCGTACTTGCGAGCAATAAACTGCATGTACTTTACTCTATTTAGATTATCATTATACCTAGAACGTGTTTCTGGGCCGTATGCGTTAGTTCCATCATACAAATTTCCTAACGATATTTCTGGCGACTTTATCATAAAGTCGAATCCTAAGCAGTATAAAACGTTGTGTCCTGCCTTTACAGCCTCCAGCATAGCGTTGACACCAGCATTCGATCTAAACCGTTGAAACTCGTTATATTCCGGGTCTTCAAACTGTTCTTCGAATGGAGGAACAATAAACTTTTCTTTTGGAAAATTACTCTTAGTTATCTCTTCGATAATTGGAGGATCAATTGACACTAGGTAATCTACAAGATCGGGGTAATCTCTGTACAAGGCATTGCACCCGTATATCGTACCGTTACCTTTTAGCTTTGTTAGATCAAACTTTTTTCTGCTTGGACCGTTACCAATAATAAATGCTATTTTTTCCATTTCTCTTCAATCCCAGGAAACGCCTTTCGCACAACACTTTCTGTAATATCCTTCAGTTCGGCGGGTAACTTCTTATTCTTTACATGCAAAAGAAGTTTGGCATCACCAGCATCAACTGATTCCAGCAACTGTATAAACATCTGCTCACGTTTAAGTGGACGTAGTTGTTCACCGTCCGGAATGTTTAGACAATACTTTAGAAGACGGATGTCGGCTTTGAGCACATTCTGTGCGTCAATACCTTCGTCGATAGGAGTAAAAGGAGGGTCTGTCTCTGGAAGAAGAAACTTTATGTTTGGGTTATAAACCAGATCAAGAATAACTTTGATGGGAAAGTCGTTCTGATAAGCTGATAAGGCTTCTGATCTGGCTTTGTTACCGTTTAACTTTGCTATTTTAAGGAGGGTTTCATATATTGATAGATTCATTGCTTCGTCACTTCGTCTTCAAAATACCTTCTAGCATTCTTACCAACCATGCTAGAAAGGGTATGCTCTAAGTTCTTACTATTATATAGTACTGATTTTAAAACTTCAAGGGAGTACATATAGCGCACAATAAACTCATCATCGTCAACATCGTAACCGTTGTTGTGGAGTTCGTTTACTAAACCATGACCAACCTTGTCGACAAAATCTTCAATGAATGTCTTAGACAATTCTTGCTCGTAGAAGTCATCAACATCTTGTCGGACAGGTTCGGTTCTACCTGGAAACTGAATTATAGTGCCCATTATCATATTTATGAAGTTTGATTTGCCAGACTGCTCAGCAACGAGTTCCATTGAGGTACGCGAGAGTCCCACGAATAAAACGCGTCAGCATACGCTTTCTGGAAGTCCAACCTAGCATCCATCATGTCACTGTTAATCTGTTGGATAGTTTGACTCAGTGCCTGCACAAAGATATTTGCATGTTGGTTCACATCTTCGTGCATGCTATAGGTAATGCCAAACCCAGCAAGAGTTTCTGGTAGAGCAGCAAAATCTGGTGCCACGATAGCACAGCGCGCTGACATTGCTTCCATTGCAGCTATGCATGATGTTTCGGGCCAAATGGATGGGAAGGCAAAGATGTGTGCTTTCTTCAGGGCTTCGCGTACAACCTCATTTGGTTGATAGCCATGGTAGTTAATCTTTGGATGCTGTCTGCATTGATCAAACAAATGCTCGTAGTCAGCATCTCTTTCTTTCCAACCGTAAATGTCAAAACTAGAGTATACATCTAACACAATGTTATCAAAATGATTACACAGCTCTACAAATACCGGTACAAGAATGTCTAAACCTCGATGAGGAGTTGTGTGATATATTAGATTAATTTGATCTGCAGGCGGAGGCTTTACGTGATCTTCAATCGGAACAATACAGTTCCTCATAATAATGTGTTCGCTTGGCTTTAGATTATATACCAACTCATACTGAGTTTTTTGAAAGTTAGAAACAAACACCATCTTATCAAATCGAGCTCGACTTTCTTCTTCTTTAAGGTGATGAGACTCTGGATCATTGAACATATCATGTAACCACAATACTGTGGGACGACTGGAATCTACGTCTCGAACTCGACTACAAATAATTTGAACCTTGTCTCGTACATCAGGATCTAACCGTTCGTACAGACCGTGCTTCATCATCTCCGTTCCACCCATGGCGTTTTTAGAGAGCTCGTCTGTTGTTACCCCTCCAAAGGAAAACTCGTCACCCTCTGGCTCCATCGAAGGTCTATCGTCGATGATCTTTAAGTTAGTACTCATTATGATTACCTGTTAATTTTTGATTGTATTTCAATAACTGTTGTGTGGCAAAGGCATCGTACCCAAAGCTCTCACAGTACTTGTTCCATGCATGTACATCTTTAGGAATGCACTTGCTATCTGCACCTCTCTTGTCAGGGTACACGAAACTAAACCATAAGTCAAGCCTGGGATCATCTCCATACACAGCTTCCCTGATATTATAGTAATCGATGCCAATACTTTCACATGCATCGTATAATTCTTGGCACTGCATTACTTTCCAGAAGATAGCTCGATTTTCACACAGCTTGACAAACTCTGCCTCTTTAGCTGACATTTGTCTTATGTTTATGTTAGCGTTGTATACGGTAGTATAACATTCGATCAGCTTTCTCCTATCAGCAGGCTCACCACCTAGTATGATAAACTGTCTGTCACTGAAAAGAGACATTGGATGGTTGGGTGTTTCACCCATGTGCTCTGGCTGCACTACTATTTTTTTGTTATGCTTGATAGCCATACTATCAGCAAATCCAGGATAGGTAGCGCTTCGGATAACTATAAACTCACATCCAACCTCACCGATTGCTTCATCAACAGCACTACAATCAAGCTGGCGGCCATCCCATGGTGTAGGTACAGCCAGGAATGCTATATCAACAGAACTATCAAGTGGCTGCCTGAACCCGTCTATGTTTTTATCGTATATGGCAGCGTCAGGAAACAACTCATGTGTTGCCTGCCCAACCTTACCATAGCCAATAATACCAACCTTCATTTCTTGTCTAAGTACTCGGTTAGCTCTTTGTAACCACCAATGTGGATATCATCATCCATAATCTGTGGTACTGACTTTGCACCCGGTACCAGTGTTTTAAGTTGATCTACCGTGATATCAACATCCAACATTAATTCGTTGAATTCAACACCTTTCAACTCAAGTAACGTCTTAGATGATTCACACCACTTACATCCTGGCCTCGAATAAACAGTAATCATTGCTTGAACCCCACGCTCTCTCTCACAATATCATCTCCAATAAGTTCGGCATAGTAAAGCTCAAATGCTATGCAGTCTTCCAAAACTTCAAACTGATGATACACACCTGGAGGAACAATACAGTATTCACCAGGACCCAATATAGTTTCGTCCACTAAGTCATATGCATTCTGCCATTCACGAATCAACAACTTGCCTTCTTCGACATAGAATCCATTAGTCTTACTCTGGTGAGCATGTTTACTACATACTCCACCCTTGACAGCCTCGATACGGTGAAACTCTAGTACACCTGGGACTAAAGCTATTAGTTCTGTCTCACCCCAGACCTTGCCTTGCTTCATAATAGTTCCTCTACTAACACATCTTCATAAATTATTCGTGGTTCAATTAAAGCCATAGCATCTCTACAATGACTGCACGGTACCTGACTTCCACAAGGTTTATCACCCACAAAGTAATACATTTGATCTCTATCAGTGTATCCTGTTTGGTCTGGATGAATTACTCCACCATAGATTACATATGCTGGTATCTTTAAGGCAGCTGCAAAGTGATGGACACCACCTTCACTCGTTATAATGACGCTGCTCAATGACATAATAGCAAATGAAATACGAACATCATCTTCCACTATATTGATTGCATTGTCAAGCATTTTTTGACCGTACTCTACATGACCAGAAACATCTTGTACAGATTTGCCAGGTTTGACTCTTACAACTTGAATATGATCACTAAGGAGATTTGTTAGCTCCTGCCATCGTTTGAATCCCCAATCCTTATTTGTAGAGAGTGTGGTGTTTTTGGTGTCGGGGTTGACAATAACGAACTGTTTATCGACACCATGTTGTTTGAGAATATCATTAGCTCTTTCTAGTTCTTCTTTGGAAACAATATATGGTGCTGGCTTTGGCTGATAGTCTTTGTAAATTATTCTACCTGGACCCCAACCTTGAATGTACCATCTGTTGCCACCTGGCTTTCTTGGAACCTTTATCTTTTGCTTCGGTCCGTTGTAGTCGGGAGCCACTACCCATTCGTGATGATTCCATACAGGACTATACTCTCGTCCATCGTGAATAACAGCATCTGGATTTTGTTTGTGGACTTCAGCAGCTTCTCCAAGCCACATTAGATCATCACCTAAACCCATTACGAACTAAACCTTCTTTGGATCCATTTAAACGAAGCATATATGGTTAGACCATAAAATGCTATCACACTCATAGGAAGTGCTATGTATGCCAACTCCCAAGGTGATAAAAACAAAACCTGCCACGTGAAGTTTGCTACAGCTTCAACGTCACCCATAGGCTGCAAGCTATGACTATTAACGTCGTACATGAGGCCATTTGCCTCTAGTGCGTTTTCTACTTCCCAGTACTCATCTTCTGTTAGACAAGTAAAGAACTCTTGTGGGCATTCACTCATCTCTCTTCACCCAAACATTATCACTGTTAAGTTCATAAGCACCTACAAACTGATACTTGTCCCATTTCCAATTCTCTATCATTGAAAGCATATAGTTGTCACCGGTCCAGTACAAGTAGTAAGTAAATCCAACTTTAGGTACAAAATTGTATTGAGCATTGTACACCATCTGAGTATCATTGGCTAGAGCAACAAGTCTTTGATACTTTTCATTGATTTGATTTATTTCGCTTTGGAAAAAGTGTTCGGCGTTACGAGTTCTATCGTCCTTGAACTCTTGTACCTTAGGAAGCTCTATGGGAGGAGCAGACGGAACAGTACCGTATGGAAGTAGCGCTGTGTTTCCTACAGTACTCATACATGATACATTACTTTTGGTGACTCGTAGTTACCCCATTCAATATCTCTTGCAAACACTTCCTTCACAAAGTCCACAGTCTTGGCTGTGTGGTAGTGATAGTAAGTATCTATAGGTTTGTTACTGGTATGTTTTATTGGTAAGCTAGCATCCATTGTAGGAGTGTTACTAACTTTTTTTAACCATTTGGTGTTTAACTTGCTTTGACAAATAATTTTAGGATTCTCACAATCATCAAACCATTCCATTTGAGGTCTAGTTGTAATATACTTGTCCGCTCTGTGCTGTGTGTTTAACAACCAGTGTTCAAAACCTTGGCTAAGCACAATGTTGTCTGCTTCTGTATTGTACTTTGGTTTACGTAATCGATGCAGATACATCGACACCATTCTTTCATACGGATTTCTTACTACACCAAATACAGAAAAATCTTTGAAGTCGTGCACTCCACCATAAAGATCGAGTAGGGTTTTCAAAGTGGTGTTGTAGTAATAATGGTTGTCATCCCAACCAGTACGTTCATCACCAAGCTCATCTTTAAGGTCTTGAAGTTTTTGTAGGTCTTTGATCCTTTTAAGATAGTCGAGCATTGCAACTCCACCAGTCTTTGGAACGTGGATAAAGATAAACTTTTTAGTTAAGGAAAAATGACTCATCAGTTTGCCACAAATAAAAAGTCACCATCATGGAGATGGTGGAGTTTTTGTACGGCGTGCACGGCTGCAGCTACATCAGTAAATCCAGCTTCACCACATTCAACCATTTTTGATTGTTCACAGTCATAGTACAGTATTCGATAATCTTTTGAAACAAAGAAGTCAAATATCTCTTCACAGCTAAATCCAATCTTCTCACACCACGGTTGATATATTTCTACCATCATTGTGGGCCTATCTCGCTCAATGAGTTTAGAAGCACCCTCGAGCACATCTAACTCATATCCTTCAACATCTATCTTAATGAATCCTACGTTAGATAGATTTTCGTTGTCTAGTGCAACCCCCGGGACAGTAATCTCTTGACTTTCAACCAGAGGGACCTGACTAGTCATAGACAGCCTGTTTACATCAACAAACAATTGGACGTTCTTGTTTTCGTTTGTCACGGCTTTATTGATGAGAGTTACTTTCTTTTCAAGACCTTTCAAGTTAGTTGACAAGACCTTAAATAACTCTGGTACTGGTTCGTAAGTAACCACATTGTTGTAGTTAGCATGAAAGTATGTTTGATAGCCACTGTTGCCACCAACATCAACCGTCAGTGTACCAGGTTTAATGTAGTCTGGTAATAGCCTAAGAATAGATGACGTTAGGAGTTTGTCATACAGTTTGTTTTTCCACCTACGTCTTTCAAGTACATGCTCAGATAACATGATCACCTCATTATGATTTGTAAACTAACTCTTTCACCTACATCAACAAGACCGCCGCGGTGGATAGTTTGTGCCGGATCAAACAAGATGCAATCAGCATCCTTGCTTAGATACTTATGCATATTGTTTAACAGTATATTTGAGTTGTCACTTCCATCTTGAAAGTACTTACCCATGATTACATTCTTAGTCATTCGTTCTGGAAATATGGACATTGCTTTGCGGTGATCTGGGCTGCTCAGATAATTGCCAACACTATTACCGCATGCTAAAATTCTTTCGAACTCTGGGTGGTGCCAACGATTCGATTTTGGAATAGTAGTGAAGGGACCATTGTTAAAATCTACTTCGTTAAGATATAGGATAGCCTTCATAACATTAAACTTGGGATCCATGTGAAACGAAATTGTTTTTGGACTACCAGGAACATCTGCTAAGGTCTGATAATGGTGAGTGTCAGTTGATCTTGCAACATGGAGGGCTACAGTGTCTAGCTGTAAGTTCGTTTTACTTCTATTGTATTTGGTTACTGTATCAAGAACGCCATGCGTTTTAAATAACTTGTCTACTAAACCAAAAGCAAGATGATTTTTATCTAGGATAGTCATGCGATCGTAAGCGTCGTGTTTAGTAGGAGACGTTTTACGATCTGGTTGACTCTTTAATTTTGTTATAGCTGAATTACAAGCTGCAGTTAGTTTTTCCAATTCTTCTCTGTTTAACTTGAACCCAGCACAACCATTCGAGTCAAACTCTCTGTACAAATCGCTTTCTGATATGTCTGATCTATCTACCTGCTTGTTACAAGAATCAAAATAGATAGCAGCTGTTTTCTTTATTCTATTTCCCTGAGCTCTGACAATGTCTAGTTGGCTAGACGTAAGGGACACTTTAGATAAAACCTCAGAAACAAATTTATCGTACGCGACATTGAACTCACCTGACCTATAAGAGTAAAAAGCACTTTCAAGTGACATTGTCTTTACACTGTCAGGATACAAGCACTCGTCAAGTCCAAGATCGAACAACGAAGGAAGTGTCAGACCGTGGTCTCTGTTAAGATCAGAGAGAATCATTTAAGAATACCAACCCTCGTTTCTGTACAAACCGTTTTTCTTCACTCTTCTTTTTAAGATTCATTGTTGAGGATTGTCGTAGTTTAATCGTCATGGTTAAGTCGTAAGTAAAACCGTACTCCTTGAACTTGTCTATCCAGTACTGTTCATCTTGGAGGTTAACATGATGGTGGCCAGGTGTGCCAGGAGGAGCGTAGGTAACAACAACGACTTTACATGCTTTGAATGCCGGCATGTAATTATCCATGTACTGCTCGTATACGTGCTCTACAAATTCAACAGACCAACCAATATCGAATACGCCACCAAGCATGTCGTGGTGCATATCAATAGGACCCGTCTCAAAGTCATGGGTAACTGTGTTAGGACCTGCTACAGATGGGTCGCCATCTATACCCACAGAAAATAAATTTCTGCTAGAAGCATGATCTACCATACCTCCAGGACCACATCCAATGTCTAAGAAGGAAACTGGTTTAAAGGTTTCAATCAACCAATCAAGAGCACCCTCATCAATATTGGTACGGTTAAGGTGACCACCTAAGTGATCATTTGTTTTAGGTGTCTCCATGGTAATCCATTCTCTATTTCAGTTACGTGCCATTGGCAATACGACAGATTATATAACCATTGGTCTCTTGGTGGACAGTGCGGATGGTCGATGCCGTCTACTGTATGAGGTGCTATGTTGTATGCAAAGCTGCCTGGGTTGCATGCTATTGTAGGACATCCGTTAAGTAAACTATCAACACCCAATCCACTTGTATAAGTTACAGTACATCTTGCAGCTTTCAACGTAGGAATCAGGTTGTCTGCTGTGCCCATTTGAAACTCTACGTTAGGTAACTTACGAGCCACCTCTAGTGGCTCCACATCCCAGTTTCTTTGTAGTTGGGGTAACCTTACAATGATAGGTCTGTCTGTTTGAGAGCGAATGGCAAGACAGGTATTACGACACCATTTCTCAATACTAGCTCCTCGAAGTGAGGCATCTTGTGGAAGCTGTAACGCAACTACGATGTTGTCTTTGCTCCTGTAATCGTAGCAGGGCAATTGTATATCAAAATGTTTACGAAGTATGTCCCAGCGATCTGATGGCTTTGCGTTACCACAATAGAACTGACCAGTATCAGCTAGAAAGCCACCAATGCCAATCCTATACCAATCATCATCCATTACATCCTTCACAGGACCGCGGCCAATAATAGGTGTTTCCAATACTATGAACTTTTTGGCTTTGCTAATGATGTTGCGTTTTACTCTATGATGAGTCATATCGCGATCTTTCCACGATCCAAAAATCACAGCGACATCACAATCGTAATACTCTTCGTCATACGAAAGGAAAGCATCATCTCCACTATCAATCACGCCGGTAGCAAACTTCATCAAAGTCTGTTCAAACCTTGGATGGTTTGCAGACTTACCATATACAGTTACTTTCATAGTTTCAAATATAGTTCTGCAATATAAAGAAAAGAGGTCATAATAAGAGTTCGACCGTTTGGGTCAATAACAGTGTATCTGTATTTTAAATTACCATCATTATTAGAATCACATAACACTACTTCTATTTTATTCATCGTCCTATGATATTATACTGTACGTTGTTTTCTTGAAGTTCTTGTTTTAACGACTGGTAATCAAATCCAAAGTTAGAAGCATAGCAAGCATATGTTTGAAACTCTCTAACAACATCCTCTCTAGGATGCTCCTTTGGTTCACCAGTGTACCACCCAGGCCGCCATGGTTGAGTAGCCATGTTAGTAAAGTGAAGTTGATATATATCACCAATACGATAGTTCTCTCCATCAAGTACATTCCACTTTGGATCGAGATCGTGCACTAGCTCTGAGTTACCTGAGAACTTACGTATAAACCTATGGTGAGTCTCAGCAATGTTTTTCATTCGATTAAGTGGTAACGCGTGTTGCTCAAACGCAGCACAGTCAAAGACCATTACACAGAACTCGTGTCCGCCAAAACGATTACCTCGTCGAGCTGCAACGGGTTTGCCTTGCATGTCTGTTTCAAGTAGTTCAGACATATCGCGATAGTTAATCATATCACAATCTGTGTAAATGGCTTTGCCTTTGAACTCACAGTACTCAGGGATGGCCCACCTAAAGCCAGAGAAAGGAGTAGACCACATTGGTGTGTTCCACCCGCCCCACCAGCTTTGCGGATCATTATTCTGTCGCATCCAAACAATGTCTAATTCTCGACTACAGTTTTGTCTTAGACTGTATTCGTATGCGCATTCTATTTCCGCATCCTCTCCATTGGAGGACGACCCAATAAAGATTCTTACATCATCCATAACTCACCTCAATGTATAGTTGGCGATTCAAACTCCATCAGTGAAAACGGTTCAATTAAATCCTGATTAGTGGTAATATAATCCATCATTTCCGTATAGTCCTTGTCGTCAAGGGACGTACGGTATAATCTCATTGCCAAACCAATCATAGTGCCAGCTACAGCTATACTGCTGTTGGTACTACACTCTAGTATCATTCGGTCAAAAAATCTTTGATACATCTCCATCGTTTGTTCATCGAGACTGTCGTCAGATGTTTCATCTACCATTTTACTCTCCGAATTTATAGTTGAAGTATTGTATTTCTTTTTTAAACATTACTGCTACTTTATCTATAACGCTTTGATCCTTATATAGTTCTGTGTAATGTTTTTTACGATAACCCGATTTCTTCCTAGTGCCAGTGATCATGTCTTCGGTTAAAGGTACTCCAAGTGTTTGGTTAAACATCCTACACAGCGAACTAGAAAGTTCACTATACTGAATTACTTGATCTACCTTAAGTTCATCCTTGTCAGCATAAAGTGACCAATCCTGAGGTGCAGCATACCATGACCCAAGGTAATTGTCCACAAAATATTTGAAGTTAGCGATATCACTATAGTGGTGATTCATCTTCGGCTCTCTACTTGACTTCCAGTAAAACTCACTAACCACTTTTTCCCAAGGATTGCGTTCAACAGTAAATTTGTGGTATTCGTTCCAAACCTGATCACCAACAAAATCCCTGATCATGTGCCACGGTCTGTGACCATCTGGTTGATTAGGTAGCTTGGGACCAATGTTTACTCTAGGAGTACCGTCAATCTTAGATCCAGTGCACACATCAACCATCGGGTCAAAGAAGTTATCTGCAATAATACTTTCAACTGTAGAGCCAGCTGTCTTCTTGGTCTTTACAAAAATGAATTTGTTACTATGAGAGACTAACATTCTTTATATGATTCCATGCTGTACCATTCTTTATTTCATCATACGTCCATTGACAGTATGCGAGATCGTTTAACCACTGCTGTCTATCTGGCATCTCATGTACTTTGTCTATCTCCGATATATGATGTGATGCTATGGGTGTTGCCATTGAACCTGGTGACATCGGATACACAGGTACACCGTAACATGCTGCTTCTGTTAGTGAGTTGGACGTCCAACCAACAACAGCATGTGCGTCATCTAAATCCTTTTGCAAGTACTTACCACCATTAAGACCTTCTGATCCTTGATTGCTGGACCAGTATACGTCTGCAAACAATTCCAATATCTCTGGTACCAAGTTTGCTTCAAAGAACTCTGAATACATTCCGTGCTTTGGATGAGGACGGATGACAATTGGAAGATTAGTAGATTCTCTAATTAGAGTAATACAGTGATACAGCCACTTGTAATAAGATCCATATTGTTGAATCATACGTATGAGACTAGTATCGATAACGTGCTGTAGTACTACCAGAACGTACTCACCTTTCTTGTCACGCCAAGGTTTTATCTCAATGTCATGTTCTTTCTGGATACGTTCCCATCTATCGGGGCCATTACCCATTGGACCAAAGTTAGCTTCATTCCACAGAAAACTATTCCAAGAGAATCTAAAGTACTTGTCATAAAAATTGTCATTTACATTCTGTCTGAATACTGCAGACTCAAACACTATAGAAGGTTTCTGACTTTGCTTGATAAAGTTATAGAACGGTTCGCGGAACGGTTCCTTTACATGGTAGGGATGTTGGATGTTGATTTGAACATATGCATCAGCATCTTGGTGTGACCGCAGATCGTTGAAAGGAACTTCAACAAATGGATCACATTGAGGAACAGGATGCTTATACATCTTCTTCCAATCACTAAAGAATACAACTTTATTCATAAATGTTTGCTGTGAATCTTACAACCAATGAACTCGTTGTAGTAATCATCCCTCAAAAGTACATCAAAGTCAAATTGTAATTTGGCCTCGTAGTACGTACACTCACCTTTAGTTTTACACAAGCGAAGGATCTCTCTCTCGAAATTATCTTCACCGTATTGTTCAACTAACAACTTTACCTCTTCACTAGAGCCAAAGTATTTCATCCAATCGGATTCTTTCTTTACCGTTCGCTTACGTTTCTTTCCTTTAAGCGGAGGTAACTTCTTGGTAGACCAGAACCACTTCTTTCCAATATATTTTTTTCCATTCTGTAAATTAGTTATCTGGTATACGAACCCGACATTGTCACTTATCATATCAGATGTAAATGGCTGGCCCTCGTAGGTCCAGCTTGACATTTAATCTTCCTCGAAATCTAACTCTTCTAAATCATTCTCAACATAAAACTGATCAAGCTCAGTACCACAAAAAGGACAAAACGTTGGGTCTTCTGTACCTATACCAAACTGATCATCATCGTAGCTTACATTATACTCTGCACCACAGTTACCACATTCACAGCTACAAGTTAGTGTGCTCATAGAGACATTCCCGCAAATGTATTCTCGTTGACGTCTTTTTTGACTCCACCAACAACATACGATGTGATCTCTGTCTCTTGTGGTGCTACTTGTACTTCACCACCACTGATCCACTTCTGCGTCCAAGGTAATGGATTTGCTTGCTCAACTCTGTAAGGAGACTTGTAACCGATAGCGTGCATCCTCTTGCTAGCTATCCACTCTACGTAGTCTCCAAGCAGCTCAGCATTCAAACCAATCATCGAACCGTCTTTAAACAAATACTCAGCCCATTTCTTTTCTTGTTGTACGACACTATCAAATAGATCAATAACTTGTTGTTCGCTTTGTTCTCTTATTTTTGCAAACTCCTTATCATCTCTGGCAAGGAGCTTCAACATCTGTTGTGTCGATGCTAGGTGTACGTTTTCATCTCTGGCAATGAACTTAATGATCTTTGCATTCCCTTCCATTTTCTTTAGCTCAGCAAATGCCCAGCTACATGCAAATGAAACATAGAACCTGATGCCTTCTAATGCATTAACTGCATTAAGTGCTAACCACAATGCTTTTTTATGCTCGTAACTGCCGTATTCTTTGTCCTCTGGATCATTCATATCTATGAGGTTATCATAATACTTGCTAATGTCTTTCGCGCAGTCTACAATCTCTTGTATATCAAGTAGGTTATCGAACACCTCGCTTGGATTGCTATAGATGTTTCCGATAATGTGAGTGTATGAGCGAGAATGAATAGTCTCACTGAAGGTCCACGTGACTAACCAGTTCTCTAACTCAGGCAGTGAACAGATAGGCATGAACGCTTCGGAAGGAGCTCTGCCCTGTACACTGTCAAGAAGAATCTGTCTCTTCAGATTAGAAGTAAAGATGTGTTGCTCGTGATCGGACAAGCTACGAAAATCTTTACTATCTCTACCGATGTCTACTTCTTCCGGTCTCCAGAAGAACCCAAGTTGTTTCTCGGTAAGGTTATCAAATGTTTTGTATCTAAGATTCTCATAACGAGCAATGTTAACTGGTGCACCAAAGAACATTGGTTGGGTGACATTGTCAACCTTTTTGGTATCGAATACAGATCGCATTGTTGCTCCTAAATCTTGCAGCTCTCGCAGTCATCTTCTTCTGGTAGAGGCTGTCCTTCGTATGAGTGTGCTGGCGGTTCCATTTCGTCGGTTGCGCCATCGTAGGTGTTGAAGTAGTAAAGTTGCTTACCACCGTACTTGTAAAACATTACAAGGTGTCTTAACATCTCACTCAACGGAATCTTTTCCTCTTCATAGTGCTGAGGATTATAGGATGTGTTAACTGATATACCCTGGTCGATGTACTTTTGCAGTACAGCCATAATCTTCAAGTATCCTTCTGGTGACTTTTGGTCCCACAGAAGCTCGTACTTGTTCTTTAATCGTCGATACTCTGGTACTACCTGCTTGAGAATACCATCCTTTGATTGCTTGATTGATACGAAGCTTCGAGGTGGCTCAATTCCGTTGGTAGCGTTACTTATCTGACTTGAAGTTTCGGAAGGCATCAAAGCCATAAGCGTACTGTTACGAATACCGGTAAAATTTAACTGATGACGTAGCGATCTCCAATCCATACGATCTTTTGGCTTAACCAACTCGTCGACGTCATTTTTATATGTCATGTTTGGAGTGATGCCATCACCATACTTAGTTTGATCAATGCCGGTGCACGAGCCCTTTTCTATGGCAAGATCTGCAGATGCTTTAATAAGATAGTACGACCATGCTTCCGCCCACTCATCAATCAGCTCTAGGTTTGGATCAGAGTAATTGGTGTCATGCTTGGCTAACCAGTATGCAAAGTTGATAATACCAATACCGAGTGGTCTACGATTCATTGTAGAGCGCTCTGCAGCTTCTACTGGGTACTCTTGATAGTCAAGTAAAGCATCCAAAGCTCGTACTGCAATTAGCGCTGGCTTTTCGAAGTCAGCTGGTGTTCTGATATTACCCCAGTTGATAGCAGCCAAGGTGCATAGACTTATTTCACCGTTTGGATCATCGTCACTGTGAAGAGGCTTAGTTGGTAAGTCAATCTCACAACAAAGATTGGACTGACGTACAGGTGCCAACTCAGGAACAAAGGCTCCGTGACTGTTGGCATGATCCACATTCATTAAGTAGATGCGACCAGTGTCTTTTCTCTCTTGCAAGAAGGCTGAGAATAGTTCAATAGCTGGGATAGTCTTTTTGGTTAGCTTTGTTGCTCTCTCTGCTCTTTCATACAGATCTTTAAACTTATCATTGTCTGTGAAGAACGCATCGTACATTTCTGGTACTTCATTTGGAGAGAACAAAGTAATATCACCGCCCTCCATTAAACGCTCATACATTAACTTGTTAAACTGTACACCATAGTCAAGATGACGGACGCGGTTATCTTCTGTACCTTTGTTGTTCTTGAGGACAAGTAAATCTTCTATCTCGAGGTGCCAGATAGGATAGTAGAGAGTCGCTGCTCCACCTCTAACACCGCCCTGACTACAAGATTTAACACTAGCTTGGAACAGTTTGTAAAAAGGGATAACGCCAGTATGAGTAGCATCGCCGCCACGAATAGGCTGACCAAGGGCACGAATAGAACCAGCTCCAATACCGATGCCAGCTTTTTTCGAAACGTACTTAACAATTGATGAAGATGTTGCATTAATGGACTCCAGGCTATCGTCTGTCTCGATCAATACGCAGCTCGAGAATTGTTTTATAGGCGTTCTCACGCCAGACATTACTGGAGTTGGCAGAGAAACGTCAAAGTTAGAAAATGCATTATACGCGTCTTTAACCCACTGCATTCGGTCCTCACCGTAGCTGTGGAATAGTGTGGCAGCAATAAGCATGTAGGCGGTTTGTGGTGTTTCATAGATTTCTTTTGTTGCTCGGTTTTGTACAAGATATTTGCCGCGGAATTGTTCCATAGCAGCGTAGGTTAAGAATTCATCACGAGAGTGATCAATAAAGGACTGCATCTGATCGAACTCTTCATGGGTGTACCACTCAAGCAGCTCCTTAGTATAGAAACCAAGATCAACAATGCGCTTTACATGATTGTAAATGTGATCAGGTCTGTAGTTATCGTATACCTGCTTTCTCAAGTGATAGTTGATAAGACGTCCTGCTACGTACTGATAGTTTGGAGTTTCCTCACTAATCAGGTCGGCAGCTGCCTTGATCAACGTTTCTTGGATGTCAGCGGATTGGATATTGTTATAGAACTGGACATGAGACTTTAGTTCAATCTCGGACGGCGATACACCTTTGATATCATCACAAGCCCACATTACTACTTTGTGGAACTTCTCGAGATCAAGCACCTCGCGCGATCCACTTCGCTTAATTACATAAATGTCACTCATACACTAAAACTCTCACCGCATCCACAGGTAGCTGTACTGTTTGGATTGACTATCTCAATACCACAGTTGATACCTTCTTCTTTAAAAATTAACTGTGACCCAAAAAGCATAACTAAGCTCTTAGGATCAACAAACAATGTTATACCATTATCGTTTATTACTTTATCTTCGATAAGTTGGTGGTCAACATACTCTATAATATATTCCCATCCTGTACAGCCACCGGGCTTTACTCCAAGGCGAATGCCTAACCCTTTACCTCTAGCTGTTAACTGGTTTCCTATCCAGCTCGCTGCCTTCTCCGTCACCGTTATCGGATTCTCTGCTTTCGGGTCGAATAGATTCATTTTTGTTTTTATAGTCCTTGATAGCTGCTTTGATGGCGTCTTCTGCTAATACACTGCAATGTATTTTTACAGGCGGGAGTGATAGTTCTTGAGCAATTTGGACATTACTGATTTCTCCTGCTTCGTCAAGGGACTTTCCTCTAACCCATTCTGTGAGTAACGATGAAGAAGCAATAGCACTGCCGCATCCGTAAGTTTTGAATCGAGCGTCTTCAATAGTTCCGTCATCCGATACTTTGATTTGAAGCCGCATGACGTCTCCGCATGCAGGAGCGCCGACCATGCCTGTTCCGATACCTTCTTCGTCATCGGCGAACTTACCAACGTTTCTAGGATTCTCATAGTGATCTAATACCTTGTCTGAATACATTTTTAGCTACCTTGAAAGAAATTATCTATCTCTCTAGCTTTGTCGTCTACCCAAATATCGTAATGTGGTTTACCAACATTAAGTTCGTGATACTTGGCACCCCATTTATCAAGTTGCTGTTTAGTACGATCGTACCAATCTATTCCTGATACCGTACCTCTTGCAGTCCAATAATGAATTTCGTGACCCTCATCGTACAACTTGTTGATTTGCTCAACACGATTTAGATACGGCTTACTTTTTGAATAGTCTGGAAACTCACTGTTCATTTCTCTTACATTGGTCTGTTCACAGATAGTACCATCAATATCGATCATGTATCGCATTAAACTTTTTTCCATTGATTAAGTCTTACAGACAATGCAAGGCCGTGGAGGGTATTATTATCTATAATGTTTTGAACATTGTCTACACCACTTATTACCATCTCATTGATATCTTTTTGTAATATTGAACTTGGCCATACAACCATTTTGTAATCACCAACTGCTTGCTCCATGGTACGGATAAGTTGTTGGTTACGAGGTTGATTGTCGAACACTAATACTACTTTATCACGGTCTAGAACCTTTGATACAGCATTTAGATCGCTGCTCCCTACTGCTACACTGTTATCAAGGAACATGCTATCTAAAGGACCTTCAGTAACATATACAGTGCGGTTACGATCTATCTTATTCAAGTTATAGATCATAGGAGCATCATCATCGATCTTGACTGTTATATATCTGAGATTGCACTCTTCAATAGCTCTACAATTCACTGCTATTAAGTTATCGTCAACATCATAAAAAGGAATAACTAGTCTAGGATCACTACCGAGCACTCTACCCTTATACTTGTCACTGAGATCCTCTAACTTCTGACTATCATCTACGTAGTATAAACTTGGCCAAACCCTTTCCGGTATTTGTCTCAGGCGCAGGTAGTCCTCTGCTGGAGTACCTTTGACAGGTACAAACAGATCATTCAATATCGATCTAGGCTTAAACTTAGGCTGGGTAAACTCGAAAGGAGCTACGGCTGTGTTAGATTGCTTGCCTTCAGCAAACGACTCAAAAACATACTGCTTGTGTAGCGTAGGATCTACGTTCTTTAGAAACGTATTGAGATTACCACTGAAAGAACAATTGTGGCATTTGTAAAAGATACCGCCCTTCTTAGAGAAGAAGTATCCTCTTGCCTTCCATTTGTTCTTCTGGCTGTCACCACAGATAGGACATCTGAAGTTTGCGGTGTATGGCTGGTTACTCTTTACTACGTACCGATCTAGTCGATTAGAGATTATACCAACATACTTCCTGTCGATCCATTCGGTCACAATATGTCCATTTATTAGCGGCTACACCGCAAATCATACAGACGTACGGATCAAATGTCAACTAGGAGGAGACCACTTTCTGGTTTTTATATCGTAGCCAACTGGGTTGACAGTTTTTATCTCAACCAGTTCTTTTGTAGTAAGAATCAACTTAATATGCTTAGGAGTAATCTTAACAATATTACGACACAAGTAAGTTTTAGGATCACGGCCAACTTCTTTAGTACCGTCAGGATTAGTGACGGTACTTCCTTCAAACCATACAGTGACTTCGTACTCTTTCTTGAACAGAGAGAGCAACCAATACCAAAAACGACTCATGTTACTTGCCCAGCTTTTCGTTGAGCTCTTTAATCATGTTGTCTTTGGTTTTACGCTTGTCAAGCTCGATGCCAAGATCACGACCAAACTCTTCTAGCTTGGCCTTGGTCAGCTTCTTGAGTTCTTCCTTAGTAGGAAGGTCATCAAGTTTTTCTTTGACCTCTTGCTTGACTTCTTCGATCTTTTCTTCGATCTCATCAATAGCATCTTCAACATCTTCAACTACTTCTTCGACCTTTTCGTGGTTAGTATACATCCACCACGCAACACCAATCAAAAGAGCAATACCAATAATAATAAGTTCCATTACAACCTCCAAGTTACATAAAATATTGACCTGCAGCTCCTACTGCTACAGCACCAACTACCAACCAAAAAGTCTTCTTTATAACATCAATCGTACGAGCGTTGTCGTTTACTTTATCTTCAATGTTATCTAACTTAACAGAGAAGCGATTCATCCTATCATAATTAGCATGATTGTTCTTCTCAATAGCAATTAACTTCTCCTCAGCGCGAGCCAAGGAAATCATAGCGTCTGATAACTTATCGATTTTTTCTTCGATACGATTCAGACGATCAGTGTGCGATGTCTGTACAGCCATAACAGCCTCTAATCTATTTCTATACCTAAAAACGAACCGGTTTCTACAACCTCTTCGGTGTCATCAGGAAGATCAGACTGCTTGGCAATACTATCTTCGTAATATACTATTAAACTTTTTTGCTGTCCTATATATCTTTTCAGGTCAGCCATGTTTAACGATAAGTTCTCGTAATGTGGTACACTTATAGCAAAGAATACGATATCGGCGTTCTCTTTCTCAAATCTAGCTAGAAACTCTTCAAGGTTTTCTTCATTAACAGCATAGAAGTATACTGGGTGCATAGTCAC
>MDTC01144013.1_pt1 | contig 25059 bp, 17 predicted proteins | sample 811181 | NCBI WGS metagenome assembly MDTC01 (sample SAMN05326644, study PRJNA326480) | marine metagenome | isolation source: seawater | place: Pacific Ocean: North | collected 2011
AAAAAAACAATCACTACAAAGACACAAACACAGATCAGAATATTGGCAAATAATTTCAGGAAAAGGAATGGTATATTTAGAAGATTCTAAATGTATATTAGAAGAAAATGACAATATTTTTATACCTAAAGGAGATTTACATAGAATGGAAAATACTGAAGATTACCTTTTAACTTTGATAGAAGTGCAGATTGGTGATGAAATATCAGAAGAAGATATAGAACGATTAGAAGATGATTTTGGGCGCGTCTAATTAAGGCAACATTGTTGTTTTGTATTTTTTAGTTGGTTTGGTTTGAGAACGGATTGCTAACTCTAACCAAGAAATTAATTTGGGTCTTGTTTCCCTTGGATCAATTAATTCATGTACTGAAAAATTTTCTGCACGAGGGAATGGAGAAGATCTTTTAGACAACAATTCTTCCAATTCCTTTCTCTTTTGCTCAGGATTATCCGCATTCTCGATCTCTTTCTTAAAAGCAATTGCAACCCCGCCTTCAACTGGAAGAGCTCCGCTTTCTGCGCTTGGCCAAGATAAAACATATCCATCTGGCGCAAAATGAGCTGCGCCAGCAACACCATAAACCTTTCTTACTATAATACTTGCCCATGGAACTATAGATTGCATTAAAGAGGATATTGCTGCTGTACCATGCCTAATAGTACCAGCCTTTTCAGAATCCGGACCTATCATAAAACCAGGCTCATCAACAAAACTAAGAACTGGTATATTAAATGTATTAACAAAATCGATAAATCTTCTTAATTTTTGAGACGCTTCGGAAGTCATAGCTCCAGCATAAAACATACAATCATTGGCCATAATAGCTACGGCGTGTCCATTTAATCTTGCAAGTCCTGTAATCAAGCTTGGTCCATAAGATTTACTCATTTCAAAGAATGTATTATTATCTAGAACAAGAGTGAGTAATTTACGCATATCGTATGCTTTTCTTCTGCTTTCTGGAACTATAGATAATAATTCTTCCTCTCTCCTTTCAATTTTATCTTTTGTAGATAAAGAGGGAGGTAAATTCATATAATTATCAGGAAGATAAGAGAGAAATATCTGTATTTGTCTAAGAGCATCTTCTTCATCTTCAGCTATGTTATCTACTACTCCTGAGCGAAGATGTATTTCAGGTCCTCCTAGGTCTTCTTTAGAAATTTCTACTCCTAAAGCCCTTTTAACTACAGCTGGACCAGCAATTAAAACTTGAGAGTTTTTAGTCATCACAGAAAAATGAGAAGCTACCAATCTTGCCGCAGGAAGGCCTGCAACAGGCCCTAATGCTGCAGTTGCAACAGGAATAACACCTAAACATTGTGCAAGTGTTTGAAATCTATTTCTTGAAAAAACAGGTTCACTATTTGGTATTGTGGGTTTTTTTGCTGAACCGCCTGAACCAGTCACAGAGCCTCCCCCACCCTCATGCAATCTTATTAGAGGTATCTTATATTTTAATGCTAGTTCTTCAGTATAAATACTTTTCCTTAACCCTGCAGGATTTGGTGAACCACCCTTAAGAGTAAAATCTTCTCCACCTATTATAATTTGCCTATTATTTATTTTTCCAAAGCCGAGAAGAAAATTAGCCGGTGTAAAATCTTCTAACTCACCCTTATCATTGTAATCTGAAGAACCTGATATTTTTCCAATCTCATCAAATGAATCTTTATCAAGAATAATATCTAATCTTTCTCTTAATGTTTTTCTCCCTTTTTTATGATGAGTTCTTACGGAATCAACTCCACCTTGCTTCAGAGCAAATTCTTCTCTTTTTTTTATTTCTTTTACATCTTTTTCCCAAGACATTTCTTTTCTCGCATTTTTTTTGGTATGATAATAAAGAAAACCAATTAATAAAAGTTAATAAAATGTTAGATTATGAATTAGCGCCTTATCTTGAATTAGATGACTATAAAGCTCCAGAAGGTATAGAATCTTACTTTATCCCTATGAAGGATAGAAAAAAGATTCGTCTAATGTGTTGGAAAGCTAAATCAAATAAAACAGGGAATCGAGGCACTATTCTTCTACAACAAGGACATAATGAATTTATTGAAAAATATTATGAAACCATACAAGAGTTTTTAGATAGGAATTTTAATGTCGTTAGCTTTGACTGGAGAGGGCAAGGATTATCTGAAAAAATGATTAATGAAAAAAATAAACAATATATAGAAAATTTTGATCAACACGATTCTGATTTAAATTTTATAGTTACTAAAATAATTAAAGCTAACTTTTCCAGCCCATTAATTGCGATAGGTCATTCTATGGGCGGGTGTATATTGCTTTCTTCACTTTTTAGAAATCAGAATGATTTCGATGCTGTAATCCTTTCAGCTCCTATGCTTGGCTTTAAGAATGAAAAAATTCTTATGTTTTTAGCAGCAATATTCAAGATTTTTTCTTCTAAAAATTCTTTCTTTCCTTTCTCTAAGCCCAATATGGGTATAGAAACTCCTTTTAAAGGTAACGATTTAACAAATGATCCATTTAGATATGAAAGAACACAAAGATTGATAAGGCTAAAACCAGAAATTAGGTTGTGGGGTGTGACTACTACTTGGGTAAATGCTGTAAAGAAAAAACTTTTTTCGATTAGAAAAAAGAGCTTAAAGTTAGAAATTAATACAAATGTACTTATCTTTAATAGTATCAATGATAAAGTTGTTAACCCAGAAAGAACAATAGAAATGGCTAATAGATTAAAAAATTGTGAAGTCATTAATTTGCCTGATATTGAACATGAAATATTTATGGAAAAAAACATTCACAGAAAAAAAATGTGGAATGAATTAGATATATTTTTGAACAATTTACAGAATTTATAATCTTATTAAGATGGCATCAAATCAAAGGCAAATGAAATTCTTTTTTCCTCTTTTTTGAATGGGATAGTTTCATGAAATAAAGATGATGGAAAAATAACAATGTCACCAGTAGTTATTGGTAAAACTTTTTCTTCAAAAATTTTGTTATCATTAGGATAATTAGCGCCATGCAAACCTACTTTTAGTTTACCTTCGTCAGTTTCCTTGTTATTTGGTAAATTAAAATAAATGCTTCCGCTTATCCAGCCTTCTTTATGAATATGAGCACTTAGATTGCCCTCTTTCTCAATCTCAATTATCCAACCATATAAGTTATAATTTTGTGGCCATTTATTTATAATTCCCTGCTTGCTATCTGAATATCTTTCTTTGTAATCTTCAATCTTTTTATTAATAATATTTTTTAATTTATTAATAATCTTATCATCTCTAAGAAAAAGATTACCGGCAGATTGTAATCCTTTTTTAAGAAGGTTTTGTGACATAAAATCAGGTTTATTATTTTCTATATAAATAAGAAAATCATTAATAAAATCATTATCAAAACCTTCTTCAGAAAATAAACTTTCATTGTATACAAAATTTAGAGGGTCCACACAAAATGGATAGGTATTTTCTACATCAAATCTATGAGAGGCATGCACGCTCAAACACGCAGCAAGAGAATTAAGGTTCTTATCATTTGCCAACTCCTTTAATTGTTCAAAAAAATATCCTTTTTCATTTAAATGATAATGACATTCTAGCTTATGACTCTTTGAAAGCTTATAATTAGTGACTTCATAATGTTTAATCGCCTCCTTATACATAGTTCTTTTTCTATAATTATCTCCAAGATTCAAATGTGCTCTGTCAAAGTTAGGATTAATTTCAACAGCCTTCTTGAAACATTCACAAGCTTTTTCTAAATCACCTTTCCCGGTATATGCTAATCCTAATCCATCAAAAGGATTACTATCATTATTCCTTATTTCAATTGATTTCTTATAAAATTTAATAGATTCATCTAATTCTCCTAAATCTAAGAAAATATTAGCTATATTAGTATAGGCAGCACTAATTTGAGGGAATCTATCAATCAAATCTTGATAAATCTTAATTGATTTTGAATTCTCCTTAAGAATTCTATAACAAACACCAAGAAGAATCCAACCATCATAATGATCGGGAAAATCACTTGTAAATTGTATAGCTTTTGTTTTAAGGTCATCATATCTTCTGGCCTTATAACACGAAATTAAATCTTTATATCTTGACTCTAAATTAACCATTTTTACTTTCAATTATATGAAATTAAAATTCATCCTCTTTATTCTATTCTGCTGCAATTTTTTTATTACAACGACCTTTAATAAATTCAGATATATCTTTGTTAATTAAATTAAGATTATTTTTAAGATTCCAAAAATCACTATTTCTTTCAAAATTTTTTTCATTCATATATAAATCTCTAGATATTTCTATCTGCAAAGTATTAATGTTATTAACCAAATTATAATAATTCTTAGTTATGTAACCTCCTGCAAACGGTTTATTTATTCCAACGCTATAACCTTTTGATAAAAATAAATCTTTTATAAAATTTGTTATTTCTGGATCGCAACTTTTACCATAATCGTTACCTATTATAATTTGATTTCTTTTTTCCAATATACTTTGAGAATCTGATGGCATTGAATGATAATCCAATAACAAGCAGAAGTTAAAAGCAGAGCTTAGTTCATTAATTAGTGAAGATATTTGAGAGTGCCATGGTGTATAGTACTTTTTTATTCTTAATTTTGCTTCACTCCAACTAAAATCTTTTAGATATAATTTTTGGCGATCAGCTGAAAATCTAGGAAAAAGACCAATTCCAGATTTAACATAATTAGTATTAAGAAATTCACCATTTGGTAAATCTTTTATTAAATTACTATCTATTTCTTTTTTATCTCTATTAAGGTCAATAACTGCTCTTGAGATTTTTGATAATAATAAAGTAGACCCATAATTATTAAAGTCTTTAATTAACTCATTAACATACATATCCTCAAGTTGCTTATAAAGTGGCTCTCTATTACCAGTTAGGTCTAAGAATTTCTTATCATAATGAGTTCCTGAATGTGGAGATGAGATTATTATTGGTAAGTAAGCTGTTTTTGGTTTATCTAAAAGAAAATATTCACTTGAATTTACTTTATTAAAGCTGGTCATATGGGATCTTAGCAGATTTTCTTGTTAAAAATAAATATAATTAGTAAATTGAAAATACATGGGGCGTGTAGCTCAGCGGGAGAGCACTACGGTGACATCGTAGGGGTCGCTGGTTCAATCCCAGCCACGCCCACCATAACTTATTAGAGATAATTTACTTTCAATAATCCTTTAAAATCAATGGTTTTAATAAAAAATTGAAAGAGAACCCTTGAAATTTTGATAGAATCTAACCATTTAAATAAATTATAACAGGAGGATATAATGTTAACAGATGGAATAGGACAAGTAACCATTACAAATGGTGTTTTACGGATTGAATTAATAAAAGTAGGTCCAAGCGGAGAAACAATTCCTTCAGGTGTTCTAGAAATACCTCAAGGATCTGTTCAGCCCGTTCTTAATGGCGTCATTGAGTCAATAAATAAACTTAATGAACAAATAAATGAACAATTGGAAGAATCTACAAATGAAGATAAATCTAAAGACAAAAAGGAAAGTAAGAAAAAGAATAATTAAATTCCTTTAATCTTTAAAGCTAAAATAATGTCTATAAAAAAACTCATAACTCTCTTCACATTTTTGCTATATTTCTCTAGCAATTTATATTCTGAAGAAATCTATACATTTTCTAATGTAGAAGAGAGTAATATGATGTCGGACACAGAATTTACTGATTTCATTAGAAGTACAATAATTTTACAGCCTGAGTATTTAAAAGCTATTGCACGAAAAGGTGAGTTTTTGGAAAATAAGAAGTATGCTCAAAGATTAAGATTTCCAACTTTAGAAGCTCAAGTTTACAATGATAGAACAATTTCAAGAGATATATCAGCTAACGATTATCAATCTGCATTAAGAAAAACAAGAGATGATACTTTTGATGGAATAGTATCAATAGATCAAAAAATTTATTCAGGAAATGAAATAAACTCTAAAGTTAGACTTGCTAAAGAGGAAATGAAGATTTCCGATATTGATAGAGATCAAATTGCATCTGATCTTGTATTGCAGGCAGTAGAAATTTATGTGAATGCAGCGAGCGCTGTCTTAATTAGTGATTACGCCACAGAGTTATTATCTAAACTACAAAAATATAAAGATACAGCTAAGGCGAGATTTAATGCTGGAGCAATTGAAAATTCTGAATTTGCTTTAATCAATATTAGGTTAAGTGAGATTGAAGTAAAATCAGCCCTTTTAGAGGCAGATAAAGTCCAAAATCTATCATTATTCTTTTCTTTTTATAAAGATGACTATAACAAACGGGGTTTACCAAAATTAAAATTATCTGAACTTGATGCCCTTCAAATAAGTAATTCAATTGAAACATACGATCAACTTAGATCTGGTAGAGAGGTAAATGTTTCTGAACACAATTTGGAAATTACGAAAAGCCAATATCGTCCAAAACTTGGATTTGCAGCTAGATTTACGCAGTATGATCTTGATGATGAGGCTGAAGACCAGGATATAAGAGGTGGATTTTATATAAGCTTCCCAATCTTTAGTTTTGGGAGAGGGAGCGCTCAAGTTGGGGCCGGTAAAGCAAAAGTTCAACAAGCAAAAATAAATAACGATGTAAAATCGAGAGAAAGTAAAAATATATCTGCAAATGTTTATGGGTCCTTTCTTGGTTCATTAACGGCAAGAGATAGATTGTTGGATTCATATGATAATGTTAGGCTGCAAAGAGAAACATTTGAAATCAGAATGTCAGGAACAACTTTTTCTACTGCTGCTTTACTTGATGCGGCTCTAAGGGAAATATATTTTTATGAACAATTAATTGAAAACGAAAAAAAGCTCCTTTTAGCTGACTTAACTTCAAGACATCTGAGAAGAGAGCTTCTTAATCGCTTCAAGTTAGTTCTTTAAGTTTGGTTATCTATGAAATTTGATAAAAATAATTGGTTTTGGCAATCTGTACTTGATAATAAAAGAATATATTATCAAATAATTCTTGCTTCTATTTTTATAAATCTTTTTGCTGTAACAAGTGCTTTTTATATTATGACTGTATATGACAAAGTTGTCCCTAATAGTGCTTATAGCTCATTAATAGCTCTAACAATTGGGATGGTTACAGTTCATATCTTTGATTTCATAATGAAAATGTTAAGAGCATATTTTACTGATATTGCTGGGCAAAAATTAGATGATGTCGTTGCTGAAAAAGTTTATACAAAAATTTCTTCTCATAGCAGCGCTGTTCTAGGAAATTCAAACAGTAAAATCATAACAACAATGAGAGAATTTGAAGGATTTAGAGACTTCTTTACTTCTTCATCGTTAGTTATCTTTATTGATGTTCCTTTCATGATCCTATTCATATTTATCTTATGGTTTATTGGAGGAATAGTAGCTCTTGTCCCAACATTGATTGCACCTTTAGTTATATTGGCTGCATCGCTAATACAGCCTAATTTAAAGGATTATGCAGAAAACGAATTAGAAAGCAAACAAAGTAAAGTTGGGGTCTTATCTGAATTACTTGGAAATCATGAAACTGTTTCTACTGTTACAGGTGCAAATTTTCTAAAAGACAGATGGTTAAATGCTGTATCTGCACAAAATAAAATTGGTGTTATTTCTAAAGTTTTTGCAAACTTTACTACTACATTCGCACAAACTGCAGTTGCATCATCACAAACATTTATAATTTTTTTCGGAGTCTATTTGATAGCCTCTACAGACTTAACGATGGGCGCACTTGTAGCTTGTGTTATTCTTTCAGGCAGAACTTTGGCACCTTTAGCGCAACTAAGTGGTATTTTAAGTAAATTTGCTTCCGCATCAGCAGCATTTAGAAAAATTGGAGTTCTTATGGAGGAAACCTCTAAGGATGAAACTATTTCGGAAAATGCAGCAACTTCTATTAAGGAAGGCAAAATAGAGATAAAAGATTTAAATCATTCTATCGATGATAAAGTTCTTCTTAGTAATATAAATTTAAATATAAATGCTGGAGAAAAGGTCGGAATTATAGGGCCTGTAGGAGGAGGAAAGTCAACATTAATAAAATCTATCGTAGGGTATTATAATCTTGGTCATGGAATTATAAAAATTGATGGATATGATATAAATAATATTAATTCAGAAAATTTAAGGGAAGTTATATCTTATTTACCTCAATCAGTTCAGCTTTTTACAGGGTCAATTCAAGATAATATTTTGGCTGGCTTAGAAAATGTTTCTGATGAGGAAATTATTGAAGCCGCAAGAAGAGCAAACGCTCATGATTTTATTAGCGCCCTACCAGGTGGTTACGGAGCTGTATTGCATGAAGGCGGAAAAAACTTATCAGGAGGACAAAGACAAAAAATTGCTTTGGCAAGAACTTTTGTTAGGAATTCAAGAATATTAGTTTTAGATGAACCCACAAATTCTCTTGACGGAGAAACAGAAGCAATAATGCAAAATAATATAAGACAATTTTTTAATGATAAAACATTCATATTGGCCACACACAAGCCTAGCACATTACAATTAGTAGACAGAGTTTTGATAGTAGTAGACGGAAAAATTCTTGCTGATGGTCCTAGGGATGAAATTATGTCAAAATTTACTCAAAGCTCTAAAGGTGAAGGCTAATGAAAAATTTTTTTATAAAATTAGTTGATAAGTTTAAGAAGTTTTTTGAAACAATTAAAAATTATGTTCAAGGTCCTTTAAGACTCAGATTTACCAAATTTATTACAGATCTTATACCCGATAAAGATATTACTAAAACATCTATTCTTTTTTATTTTATTATATCTTTTTGTACGATAGCCATTATTTGGGGATTTGTAGCAAGAATAGATATGGTTGTTCGCGCAGTAGGTGAGGTAATACCTGCAACTAAAATTAAAGTGGTGCAAAGTGTATTTGGTGGAGTTATTGAGTCAATAAACATAGAACTTGGTGATAAAGTTAAAAAAGGCGATACTCTTTTTATAATTGACGGTGTTAAGGCGGATGCTGAATATCAAAGCAATGAAAGAGTTTATGAAGCGACAATTCTCGAAGTCGAAACCTTACAAAAAAGAGTTGATCTTATATCAGATTTAGTTGATCAAGGCGCTGAATCTGAGATGAGGCTTCTTGATGAAAAATTACGCTTAGTTGATAGTAAAAGAAGACTTGCGCAGGCTGAATCAATAAGAGGTTCATTAAAACAACAAATAGATCAAACAACCATTTTAGCTCCTTACGATGGAACTATAAATGATGTTTATATAACTTCTATAGGTGAGGTTGTGCAAAGCGCTCAGCTTTTAGCAAATCTAGTTCCTGAAGATGAAAAATTAATCATACAAGTACAAGTTCAACCAAAAGACATATCTTTTGTTCAAGAAGGACAAAAAGCAAAAATTGGTTTCAGCGCTTATGATCCGGCAGTTTACGGAACTTTTGAAGGTAAAGTTTTTGAAGTTGGCATTACAACAACTAAAGGTGGTGATAAAGATGCGCCTAATGTATATTATGATACTAGAATTGAAGTTACTGATGAAGAAATAAGGGATATTTCTATTCAATCTGGTATGCAAGTAGATGTTTCTATAATTGGACAAAAAAGAACTGTTTTTGGTTATATCTTCAGCCCAGTAACAAAACTAAAAAGGCAAGCTTTTAGAGAAAAATAAAATAAATGGCAGCAGATAAATTCAAACCATTTTTAGATAAGCCTTTAGAAAAAATAAATTTTAATAAAATTAAAAGCCCTGCCCTTTCTATCGATAACAATATATTGATAGAATTAAAATCGCTTATCCAATCAGAAAATTATGATCTAGCGGTAACAAAATGTTCAAATTTATTAGAAAAATATTCAGATTCACTAGTAATTTGGGATGTAATGGCTTTCTCAAATCAAAAACTTGGCAACTTTGATCAAGCAATAAAATGTTATAAAAAAGTTCTTTCTATAGATTCTTCATCAATCACTTCATATTATAATTTAGGAATTATTTATTATGAGCTTGGTCATTTAAAGCAATCAAATACTCTTTTTTTGGAATGCAAAAAAATCGACAATGATTTTAAAGAAATTCATCTTCCTCACGCAAAAGTTCTTTTTAAGCTTCAGAAGTTTGACCAGGCTAAAGAATCTTGCGCAAAAAGTATTTCATTATCAGGATTAAATAGCGAAAAAGCAAACCTTATGGCTTGTATATTAACTGATTTAATGGAATTAGATGAAGCTGAAAAATTTTTTGAAATTTGCTTAGAACAAAAAGAATTAAACTATAAACATTTAAATAACTACGCAACATTCCTAAAAGTAATTAACAATATAAACAAATCAATAGACTTATATTTAAAAGTTTTAGAATTGAATAAAGATTATTCCTTAGCATTTAGACATTTATCTGAAATTGCACCTGAAAGAGTTCCTGATGAAATTTTAACAAGAATGGAAGATAACTTATCTAATGAGAAAATATCAAAAGAACTTAAAGCACATATAGGATTTGGATTATGGGAAATATATTCGTATAAGAAAAGTTCTAAAGCTTTTCAATACCTCAAAAAAGGAAATAATTTATATAGAGAGATCGTTGCAAAATCTTTTTCAGTAAGTCCAGATAATATTATTTCCAATAATAAAAAAGAGGCAAAGAATTATATTGATGACCAGGAAAAATTCGAAAAAATATTTGATAGTCAATTAATTATTAAAGAACAAAAAGCAAAAGAAGTAACACCTATTTTTGTTGTAGGTTTACCCAGATCAGGAACTACTCTTGTCGAACAAATACTATCTAGTCATCCAGATATAGATGGAGCTGGAGAATTAAGATATATAAACGATATTTACCAGATAATAACATCATCTGAAGACTGGGAAAATGAGAATTTCTCTTTGGAGAATCTTCTCAATCTAAAAAAAGAATACTTAGATAATATAAAAAAATATTCAACGCAGAGCACAAAGAGTATAGTGGATAAAATGCCAGCAAATTTTTTCTTACTGGGACTAATTAAAAAGATTTTTCCAAATTCAAAGATAATTAATATTGAACGGAATCCTATAGATAATTGTTTTTCAATTTATACTAAGATTTTTTCTTCAGGCCATACATATGCTTATGATCTTGAGGATATTGGCAATTACTACTTAATATACAAAAAAACAATGGGTTATTGGTATAATATTTTAAATAAAGATATCTATGAATTAAAATATGAGGATTTAATTAGTAATTTAAGAGAAGAGACAAAAAAATTACTCCATTTCTGTAATTATGATTTTCATGAAGATTGCGTTAAATTTTATCAGAATAAAAGACCAGTTTTAACAGCAAGCAATATTCAAGTAAGAAAAAAAATATATAATACATCTGTAGGTAAATGGAAGAAATATGAAGACGAGCTAATACCACTGATAAATATTCTAAGAGGGTAAATTTGAATCAAGAACTTACTAATTATGCAAAAGAGATAGAAAACTTAATTAAGGTTAAACAGTTTGAAGAAGCTGAAAATATTATCAATCAATATATTAAAAAAAATAAGTTTTTAGATATTTCGTATTACGCCCTTGGAAGAATATATCTATTTAAAAATAAAGGCGATAAGTCAATTAAGTTTTATTCTCTTTGCCTTGCAGAAAATAAAAATTTTTATCAGGCTTATCTTGGCTTGGGTTTGGGGTATGTAAGTGAAAAAAAATACAAAGATGCGTTAAGCAATCTTACTAATTTTTTGGAAAAAGATAAAAGTAATATAACGGCTATTAATGCCTTAGCTCATTGTTATTATAAAATTGAAGAATATAAGAAATCATTAAGCTATCATAAACAATCTTTAAATTTATTAGAAAACCAGCCAAATATTATTTTTGGCACTGCAACTGTTTTAATGCACTTAGAAGATTATGATGAAGCAATTATTTACTTTAAAAAATTACAAAGCAAAGAAAATAACTTAGCCCCCTATTTTATTAATTATGGGAAGACTCTTTCAAGTGTTGGTAAATTTGATGAAGCAAAAGAAATTTATAGTTCTGGTCTGAATCTTTTTAAAGATAATGTAAGTCTTCTTACAAGTATGGGTTCACTATTATGTGATATGAATGAGTATGACCTTGCTGAAAATTACTTAGTTGAAGCACTAAAAATTGATAAAGAAAATTTTTTTGCTCTCGTTAATGCAGGAACCTTATTTTATAAAAAAAATAAATATCCAGAATCTTTATACTTTTACAGAAAAGCGTATGACAAAGATCCTAAAAATCATATTTTACTTAATAATATTTCAGCCACTCAAATGGAGTTAAGTTATACGGAAGATGGTTTATTAGAAGAAGCTATTAAAAATGCAAAAGAATCTATTAAATACAATAGTTTATACTCAAAAGCGTATAACAATCTATCAAAATGTTTTTACCTTTTAGAGGATATAGATGAAGCACTTAAGATTGGCCTTAAAGCAATGTCATTGAATCCAAATGACGGGATGTACGCTAACAATATAGGTAATTGTTATAAGGCAAAAGGTGATCTCGACAACGCAGAACATTATTATCGGAATGCCCTGAAATTACTTCCGACATGTACAGAAGCATTTTTATCATTATCTTATATGGGAAAAATAAAAAGAGATGAAGAAATGATAAAAATTTCTAAAAAAATAATTGAGGAAGAAAAACTTTCAGAACAAGATCTCGGAACCTTATGTTATGGCTTATATAAGTTTTATGAAAAAGAAAAGAGTTTTGATAAAGCTTTTCTTTACCTTAAAAAAGCCAATCAGTTTTATTCTTTAATTCATAATATTGGTGTAGAGGAATATAATGAATCCTTAAAAAATCAAATCAAAATTAAAAAGAAATTCTACAATAAAGATAATATTAAAGAATTAGGAAAAGGAGGATCGCAAAGTAAAGTTCCTATTTTTATTGTTGGTATGCAAAGATCAGGTACAACTCTTCTAGAACAAATACTTTCTAATCACCCTAAAATTCATGGTGCTGGAGAATTAACTACAATAGGAAGATTAGTTAAAAATAATGATATAGAGAATGAAAAGTTAAGCAGTAATGAATTCATCAATAATTTTAATCTTCAAAAAAGATCTGAACTAGGTGATCATTATATTAGCTCTCTTAATAAATATTTAACTAACGATAATCAATATGTAATTAATAAAATGCCACCAAATTATTTACATTTAGGTTTCGTAAATCTTACATTACCTAATTCAAAGATTATTCATATAAAAAGAGATCCTTTAGATAATTGTTTTTCTTTATATGCTGTTAGATTTCATAGAGGCCATGAATTTTCTAATAATTTTAGTTCAATAGTTGAAACCTATCAAAGATATGAAGAAATTATGCATTATTGGGAGAAGTTATTTCCTAATATGATTTATAATATAAAATATGAAGATTTAGTAAAAAATATGGAAAAAGAAATAAAAAAAGTTTTAAAATTTTGCGAAATAGAATTTCATTCTGATTGCTTAAACTATCATAATAATGAAAGAATAGTTTTAACAGCAAGCAGCACGCAAGTGCGTGAAAAAATTAATTCTAGCGGTATTGAAAGATGGAAAAATTATGAAAGCGAACTTAAACCTCTAACTAATCTTCTAAAAAAAAGGAAAACCTTTAAATAATAGGCTTTAAGTCAAAAGCTATGCAGATCCTCTTTTCTTCGCCGCTGAAAGGAACTGTCCTGTGGTATAGTGATGAGGGAAAAAGGATAATATCACCCTTTTCTATAGGAAAAACCTGCCCTTTTGGGTCTTTACTCTTATCCATAAGGTAATGCTCACAAAAAAGAGAAAATTCAATCATTCCCTCATCTTTTTTATCACTTTTTGGCATTTCTAGATAAATAGTCCCGCTTACCCAGCCATCTTCATGCATATGCCTAGTTAAATGACCATCCTTAGACATTTTAATATACCATCCTTTAATTTCACCCTCTTCCGGCCAATTCATTAATAATTTTGAAGTTGAATTAGAAAAATACTCTCTGTAATTAACCATTTGCTGCTCAATAATATCGTGTAGAGTTTTGAATGGCGCAAAAGGTAATGAAAAAATATTTCCTGCAGATTGCTCGCCATTAAAAAGGAGTAATTGCGAAACTTTATCAGTTTCCATTTCTTCTATACTAATCAGTAAATCATTAAGTAATGAATTATCTTTTCCTAGAATTTCTGAAATATTTTTTTTATAAATTAGATCCATAGGATTTTTACAAAAATTATAGTTATTAGGGCGATCAAAGATTATTTCAGCATGAGAGTGTATAGAAGATATCAAAGGCGACTTATCGTCCTCTAAAGAGTAAAGATCTAATTTCTGATAAAAATCATCTAAATTGTCTTTCGCTAGATATAAACAATTTAATTCATTTTCTCGCCATCGAGCAAGACCACCTTCTCTGAATAATTTTGCTGCAAATTCATAATTTCCAGATATTTTATGCTGAACCGCAAGTGTAGTTTTATAATCAGGATTATCACTATCTAACTCAACAGCCCTTTCTAAATAACTTATAGATTTCTTATAATCACCTATCATGATATAGGACTCACCAATTTGATATAGGACTTCATGATAATTTTGATTATTTTCTATTTCCTTTTCGTAAAAAGATATAGCTTTTGATACCATTCCTTTATTTTTATAAAGCAAACCTAATGAATAATTTGCATCAGCAAATTTAGGATCGATATTTAGGCATAATTCTAGTGCTGAAATAGCTTCATCATATTTTTTTTCCTTTTTTAGAATTTCTGAATAATTAAATTGCAAACCTGAATCATTAGGATTAATTTTTAAGGCTTTATTGGTATCAATTAAAGCTTTATCAATTTCATTCTTTCTAAGAAAAAGAATTCCTCTATTCTTTAAAGATTGGTAATGATTAGAGTCATAATTTAAAATTTTACCATATAAGGTAAGTGATTTATCATAATCTTCAATTTCCCTATATGTATTAGCTAGGTTAATAACAGGATCAATAAACTCTGGATTAATTTTTAATGCCTGCATAAAATAACTAATAGCATCATTATAATCTCCATTTTCATAAGAGATAATTCCTAAGTTATTATAAGCTTGGAAGAATTTATCATTTATTTTCAATATCTTGTTATATAATTCTATAGATTTTTCTATCTCACCTCTTTCTCTCAGATGATTTGCAAAATTATTGATAATATTGGGATCATTATTATTAAGCTGGTAAGATTTTTCAAAACATTTACCTGCCTTATTCTCATCATTAACGGTCTTATGGTACACACCCAAAATATTATATAATGTCCCCGATTTAGGATATTCAGTAATTAAATGATCCAGTAATTTTAATAAATTATCTAGTTTTGCGTTTTGTAAATAGCCAATTAATTCTTCAACTACTTCACTAGGTGGATCTGGATTTTTATTTTCCAATTTCTATCCTATTTTTATTTATGATATTCAATCCAACCAGTAACTATATATTTCTCATTAGATTTAACAACATCACCATAATGAGTATGCGTCCAATCTGAAGGCCAAATTAATGTAGTTCCTTTTTTTGGTTTAATTGTAATATCGTAGTAAGGAAATATTGTCTCCCCACCCTCATCAACGTCATTTAAATATGTCATAAAAGCAAAATATCTATGCTGTGTATTCATTGAATCTCTTTCCATATGTGGAAAGGAAAAATGTCCACCTAATTCATATTTTTGAATATTAAATACACCAATATGAAATTTTTTAAAATGCTTAAGAACATTCCAATTATTACAATAATCATTAATACAATTTCCAATATGTTCAAAATAATCTAAAAGCAGCTTATTTTTATTTCTTTGTATATCTATTGGTCTGACAGGTATTTCAACAGTAACTTTTCTTTCTTTGTTAATTCCTACTCTGCTCATCATACCGGGAACATGTTTGTCAGAATTTTTTTCAAACATTTCAATAATATCATCACATAATTGGATATTTTCCATTTTCCAACTAGATATAAAATTAGGATTTTCATTAGATGTTATTACTTGTGATTCTTCCTTTATATCATCGCTTTTGGTTTCTTTTGTAATATCAAATTCAAAAAAGCCTGGCCCCTTACCTAGGTCTTGCAATCCTTGCCTTGTGTTTCCCTTGATTAAATTAACAGTACCCAAATTAGTAAATACATCAATAAGATTATCGGAAAAGGTTCCATCTTCAAAAATATTATTATCATCTTTTAAAAGTTCATCTTTTAATTTTAGAAGTTTCTCATACTTCTCATCAAAATCATCAGTTAAGGCAGCTATATCATTTAGTATTGTTTTATTGTTAGGTGCCATTTCATTTGCTTTAAATAGACAATTCTTAGCTTTTTCTAGTTCTCCTAGACCTATATAAGAACGAGACATATTATAATACGCTTCCCATGCATCAGGCTTTACACCAAGTAATTGTTTTAAAACATCTATACTTTTATTAAATTTATTCTTTGCTCTATAAAATATAGCCAAATTGCTCAATGTTATTAAATCATTCTGTTCTAAAGACAGAACTTTTTTAGAATATGAAATGGCTTGATCTACATTGTTTTTATTATGATGAGCAAAGGCTAGACCTCTGTAAAGTAACACCTTATCATCTTTTTTGATTGCTTCAGTTAAACCATTTTCATTAAGTAACTTTTCAGCTTTATGAAAATTATTTAATGATTCATCGAATTCTGACTTTTCTAAAAGCTGTCTTGCTTTCCCTAAAAAAACTTGAAAACTTTTAACTAATTGATTTGAACTATTCATTTTTGTCCTTAATTAATAGAGAAATTATATTTTTATATAATTTTTTAATAATTTTAACTAAAATTATAAACTTTTAAATAATAATTATAGTAAGTTAACATTTTAAATAATTACAATTAAAAATAGTAGCTGAGAAACATAAAAAAATGAGCACAATAAGAAATCCTATTGATGATATTATCGATAAAGCAAAAAACTTTTATGTTTTGAATAATTTCACAGAAGAAAAAAAATGCTACGAAAAAATATGCACTGTTTATAAAGATAACATTAATGCCCTTAATAAGTTACTAACCTTTCAAATATCAATTGAAAGATGGGAATTTGCTCTAACCTCTGCTCTTTTAATAAGAAAATTAATTAATAATATAGACATAGTTAATAATCTTGCCCTTTTTAATATTAAACTAAAAAAATTAAATAAAGCGAAAGAGCTTTATAAAGAGTCTTTGTCAATAGAAGAAAATTATAATGCCTATGAAGGTATTGGTTATATATATTATTTAAAGGAAGATTTTATTGAGTCCAAAAAGAATTACAATAAGGCTAAAAAACTTAATCCTTTATCATATACTTCATATAATCAACTAGGAATAATAGACAGAGCCCTTGGTGATTATAAAAAAGCAAAAAGAAATTTTGAAAAAGCTATAGAAATTAATAATAATATTTCAACAAGTTACGCAAATCTAATAAATCTGGAAATAAGCTATAATGCGCCTCTAGAAAAAGTTCTTAGCCTTATTAAAAAGAGTAGAAAACTTTCAATAGAAGAGGAGATTAAAAAAATAAATGAAAATAAAACGATTCAAACATATAAATTTACTCATCATTATGAACAAGTAATTTATCTTGAGTCTTTAAAAGGAATTAATAAAGCACAAGAAGACTTTAAAACTTTATATGAAAATAAAATTTTAGCTGAAAATATTAAAAGTAATTATACAAATTTAAATGAAGAAGAAATAATTATTATTAGTGAATGCATGAGAAATGAACATATTTATAAATCGAAAATAAATATAAAGAATTACCTCAATATAAAACATGATTGGAAAAAACTAGAAAACAAATATTTAAATTCTAATCCTTCTATTCTTATAATTGATAATTTTCTCGACTCTATCGCTTTAGATGAAATTCGTAATTATCTATTAGAATCAAATATTTGGAATGGAAGATATCATCATTCCAATTACTTAGGAGCTTTCTGCGGAAAAGGTAATTTTTCAAAAATTCACCATGGAATAATATCAGAAATGAAGGACCTACTCCCAAATATGCTCAAGGGACATAAATTCGAACAATTATGGAGCTTTAATTATAACAATAAAGAAACAACAGGAATAGAAATGCATGCAGATTTTGCCCAGGTAAATATTAATTTCTGGTTAACGCCTGATATATTTAACAAGGAACAAGGACAAGGAGGATTGAAGATCTATACTGTGCCCGCCCCCGATGAATGGAATTTCATTGATTATAATACAAGAAATAATGAAATGGATAAGATTATAAAAACTTATAAAGATAAATTCATCAATGTCCCTTACAAATATAATAGAGCTGTTATTTTTGATTCCTCATTATTTCATGAGACACAAAACCTTTCGTTTGAAGATTGTTATGAAGGGCGAAGAATAAATTCTACAATTTTATTTGGAAACAGATATTAGATTAAAGAATTCTTATAATAACCTGACCAGTAAAATAACTCATCCTTATGCATTCAAAATCTTTATCAGTTTCAATAATAAATTCTTTAAAAGCTTTAAATTCATGATCTTCAAAACCATCATAAGAAATCATTTCATCAAATAATATTATAGTTCCACTTACAATCCTTTCTGTAAGATAAGAAAATATTGTTTTGGTAGATTTGTAAAGATCGCAATCAATATGAAGAAAAGATATTTTATCTTTATACTCGTTACAAAAAAGAGGAAGAGTTTCTTCAAAATAACCTTTATGAATAATTATATTTGAGTTTAATGTAGGAGGAACTCCGTCAGATGAGAATGCTTTCTCAGGAAGATGATTCCAAGATTCTGGTAAACCTTCGAAACTATCAAAACCATGAATATCTTTTTTTATAGAATTAGATATATAATTAATTGAAGAACCTTGACCTACTCCAAATTCAAGATAAAGGTCATTCTCAATGGTTTCTTGTAATGCTAAATCAATATTATCTTTTCTATTACCAAGTAAAGAAAAAGATTTTGATCTTTTGGAAAATAAAAACTTCCATGAAGAAAGCCAAATGCTTAGCAAATTATTATCTTCTAATTTCACAAGAAGTTCTTCTAATATTTCATTGTTACCATTAAATGCATTAATGATGGTATAATAAAAAATAATCATATTGTTCTTACTTCCTGATTGAATTGTATTATTTAACATCTTATTAGCATCCTCTAGTTTATTCTCTAAGATGAGCAATAAAGTTTTATTAAGTGTGGCCTCATGAAAGTTTCGGTCTATTTCTAAAGCCTTATTTATAGCTATATTTGCTGAATTATAATCTCCTTTTAACATATATTGACTTCCTAGATTGTTATGAGCGTGTGCATACTCATCCCTTAAATCTATAGCTTTTTTATAATTTAGTATTGAATTATCAAATTCATTTAGCGAAGAATAGCAATTAGCCAGATTAAAATATATTTCTGGTATTTTATTGTTAAGCCTAATAGCTTTAGAGTAATATTTAATTGCTATATCGTAATTATTTTTGTTTTTCTCTAAATTGGCAATATTATTACAGATACTTTCATGTTCTTTTATATCAGCCATTTTGTAAAATATACTTAAAGCTTTCTTTTCATCATTTTTTTTAATGTATATCGCAGATTGAAATTCAAGAAGATTCAAATTATTTGGGAATTTCATCAATAAAGTCGATATTTTTTTTTCTGCAATATCAACCCTACCTTGTGTTAATAATTGTCGAATTTCTGTTATTTTATTCTCTAATGAGCTCATTTTTTAATAATTTTTAAAATATTTAAGGCATAAAATCAAAAGCAATACATATTCTTTCTTCATCTGTTTCATAGGGTAGTGATCTATGGAATAAAGATGATGGAAATAAGACTATATTGGATTCATTTGTTTCAACTATTTTTTTAGGTAATGCTTCTGTAGAATCAGGAAAATGCTTATCTTTAAAACTAAACTCTAGATTCCCAGAATCTTTTATCTTTTCAGGGCACTTTAAATAGTAAACACCACTTAGCCAAGCTCCAACATGGTTATGTGGCTCTACATAGCCGCCTTTTTTCATTGTTACAAACCACCCCATTATTTTTGGTAAATTAGGCCATTGTGTTATGAAAATATCATTTGATTTAGAAAAACTATCCAAGTAGTCATGATACTCATCTAAAAGTATATTTTGTAAATGGTCAAATATTTCGATCCCAAATGTAAACAAGTTTCCTTCTGACTGCTTACCATTTTTAATAAAAAGTTGCCTCTTTGAATTGTCTAAATTCTTAATTTCTTTGACAAGATTCTCATTCATTTTATCTATATCTTTTAATTTATGTGTTAGATTTTCACTTTTTATATATGAAAACGGGTCTGGACAAAAAGGATGTTGAAGTGAATTATTTATTGTTTTATTTGCATGATTAATTATAGATGAAATTGTTCGAGAAGCATTAAACTCCTCTTTATTGATATTATAAAAACTAATGAATTCATCATATTTTTTTTCAAAATACATACACTGTGCGATACTTTCTTTTGAACTCTCATAGTTGCTAGCACTATAATATTCTATTGCTTTAGTATAAAATTTATTATTTTTATAAATCTCTCCCAGTATGAAATTCGACATAGAACTAGTAGAATCATAGTTACTAGCCTTATTTAAATATTTAATAGCATTTTCTTGATTATTAGTTACCGAATATAAGTGCCCTAATGCTAGATACGCTAAAGGATATTCATTATCAATTTTAGTAGCTTTTAAAAAATATTTTTCTGCTTCTATAAACTCATTAGAAGAAAAAAGCATTTCTCCAAATTCTGTAAGATATTTAGGGTTACCTTCCTCCAAAGCAATTAATTGATGATAATACTTTTTAGATAGAATAAAATCACCTTTCTGCAAATAAGCTTTAGCAATATTTCTTATGCTTGGGACATGATCTGGTTCAATACCTAAAGACCAGATAAGCACCTCAATAGCATCATTAAACAGCTTCTTCTTAATATAAAGATTTCCAAGGTTTGCCCAAGCTATATGATTATCAGGATTAATCTCAACTGATGTATTTAAATTTAATAGTGCATTATCAAAATCACCTAATTTTACATATAAAGCACCTAAATCATTATGAGCAATATAATTACTTTTATCACTTTTTATAATTGACAGATAAATTTTTTCAGCTTCTTTGAGATTATCAGAATTAATATAAAAATTAGCTAGAATATACTTAATATCTATATTATTTGGATCAATAATTTCTGCTCTTTTTATAAACTTTTTTGCCTCCTCATTTTCTCCTTTTAGTAATAATATTTTTCCAATCTGAATTATTATTTCTATGTTATTTTTGTCGATATTGAGAGCTTTTTGTAAATATAATATTGAATCATCATATTTCTTTTCAGAAGAATAAATATCTGAGAGACACATTAAATTCTTAAGTGAATTCTTTTCATATTTCAAAGATAGTTTGAAATTTTCTATAGCTTTTTTATTATTTTTTAAATTTAAATATGCAAAAGCTACATTAGAATACAATTTATCAATAGAATCAAAATCATTAGCTATAACTTTAAATTTGACACATTTCAGAAAAGACTCAATAGCGCCATTATAATCACTTAAAGATGTTTGATTCATTCCTTTTATATTCCATAAAAATAAATTTTCAGGAAACTTATCCATCAATTTATCTATTTCAATTTTAAGAGTGTTATTTTCAGAATTAATAAATAATGTCTTTAATTCCTCTATTTTTTTCTCAGATAATGTTTTCATGCTACTTTATAATTTTTTTATATTCATCAAATGCTATTTGAGATTCTTCATCCATACCCTTCTTTTTATAAGCATTACTTAAATTTAGATAACTTGCAGAATTTTTAACATCAATTACCTTTGCCTCATTAAAAAGATCAATAGATTTTTCAATTTCATTACTTTCTAAATATGCAACCCCCAAAATATTAACTAAATCAGCTTGGTCCTTTAAAAGATCATCAACTGATTCAAGTATATCTATAATTTCCTCATATTTTTTAAGTTTGAGCAAAGTATTAACAATAAAATAATAACTGCTTGGAGCATTTGGGGCTATCATTTTAAGTTTATTAAAGGCTTTTAAAGCATCTTCATATCTATTAAGGCCTAATAGAACCCTTCCTAATGTTATCGCATAAAAAGGTTGTATATCATCTAATTCATGACATTTCTCAGCTGGTTTAAGGGCTAATTTATATTCTTTTGTTTCAATTAACGAATTTGCTAGGTTACTATGAGCTACAGGATTTTTATTATTAGATTCTATCGACTTTATGTAATATTGATTAGCTTCCTCTCTTCTTTCTAGTTTAATAAGGACATTTCCTATATTTGATAAATGTACTGAAGGATTAGATGACCCTTCTAATGATTTTGTAAAAGCCTCTAAAGAATCCTCATATTCATTTTTATTATAATGATAGTTACCTATTGTAGAATAAAGTTCAGCTATATTAGCTTTATACTCATTTAACTTACATCCAAACTCCTTTGATAATTCTAAAGATTCTTTAGCCTGATCAAATTTATTAAGATAAGATAAACAAATTGCTTTGCAGGTATATAATTCATGTGATCTTGGGTATTCTTTTAGTAAATCATTAACCATAATAATACCCTGAGGCCAATTAGCTTTATTTATTAGGTCTTGTACAAGATTAAGATTTTTTTCTGGTATTTTCTTATTATCTAATTTAGGCATAGCATTAGAATTACAGTACTTCTATTGTATTTTCAATAGTTTGAGCTTTAGGTTGAAAATCAAATGCAATACATACTCTATTAGTCTCCTCAGTAAAAGGAAGTGATCGATGATATAGAGAGGATGGAAATAAAACAATACGAGATTCTAATGTTTCAATCTCTAATGTTGGCAAATCTGTATCTATTGATGGATATGACAAATTATTTAAGCAAAATTGAATATTACCATCAGAAATGTTATTTTTTTTTGGAATTTGTACATAATAAACACCACTTAGCCAACCATTTACATGATTATGAGGTTTCAGATAGCCGCTCTTAGACATTGAAATAAACCATCCTGTTAAATCTGTTTCTTCGGGCCAGTTTTTAATAAACTGATCATTTGATTCCAAAAAACACTTTCTATATTCATCCATTTTTTCATATATTGTTATTTCTAATTTCTTAAAAAGATCAGAGCCCTGATTGAAAATATTTTTAATTGATTGCGTACCGTTTTCTAAAAGGGGTTGGCGCCTTTCGCCCATATCATATTCTTTTATCTCTTTAAGTAATCGTTTATTAATATTATTCTTATTATCAAAATCACCAAGATCAAAATATTTAACATATTCTAGAGGGTTATTACATAATGTGTGTTTTACCTTTTTCTTAAAATGCAAATTAGCATGAGAAACTAATGCAGATGCAGTTCTTGAGAAAGATAATGCATCACTATTTTTATCTATAAATTCAGCAAAATCATCGTATTTCCTTTGTAAATATAAGCATTCCAGAACAAACTCTTCCCAGCCATCAACTTTACTCTTAGTAAAAAATTCTATTGCTTTCTCATAATTAGTATTTAACTTTAATGTCCTTCCATAGGAAAATTTTACTAAACCCTCTTCTGGGTTTAGCTCATAAGCTTTATTTAATGCTTCAATAGATTTAGCAGTTTCATTAATACTGTAGTATAAATTTCCAATATTATAATAAGATTTCCAAAGAATTGGGTTTGATTCTATCGCTCTTTTATAAAATTCTTCTGCTTTTTTAATTTCTCTTAATTTATAATATGCAACACCTAGCTGATTTAAATGATTGCTATCATTGTCTTTAATAAGCATTCCCAATTCAGAATATTTAAAAAAGGATTCGTTATCATTGAGACTATTAAAAAAAAGACATATAGAAAAATATAAATAAGGATTCGAGGAGTTTTTATTTATAAGTGACTCGAAATACTTGATACCTTCATCATATTTATTAAATCTAATATGTAACTCAGCAATATCATAATATAGCTCATTATTGTTTTTATTAATAGAAAGCGCATCTTTATAGTATTTTAATGATAAATCAAAATTCTGATCATCTTGATAACACTTAGCTAAATCCCTATAAAAACTATCTGAAGGTGTACATGAAGATAATGCTTTATCCAATATATCTTTAGCTTCATCAATTCTATTAAGATCATAAAGGCATTTAAAAAGCTTTGTGTAATTCTCATGAAAAGAAGGTTCTTTATCAATTGAAGTTCTAAATAAATCACAAGCAGTCTCTAAATCACTATTTGCTATACAGAGAAGCCCTTTTCCAAAATATGGCATTCCAGCTTCCTTATCTAGTTTTATAGCTCTATCATAGCTTGAAAAGGCTAATTCATTATTACGCTTTACTCTATATGTGTTAGCAAGATTATTATGAATAACCCATAATTTATCATTTAAAGATAAAGCTTTATTAAAAATTTCAATAGATTTATCAAAATCATTAATATTGAAGTGAGCCAGGCCTAATATATTATAGATATTAACAGCAATAGTATCATCTAAGTTTTCGGGTTTACCAAGAATTTCTTCACATTGATCTATAACATTATAAAATTCATTTTTATTAAAGAGTTCAATTAATTTATCAAGCATAATCAATCATAATTATTTCGTATAGATTATAAAAGAAAAAACATAAAAAAAAGGGGACCCAATGGATCCCCTTAATTTTAATAAAATATTTATTAACTAAGCAATAAATACAAAGTTATCAGCGTGTCCGGTTTCGGCAGCAGTAACACCTGTTAGCTGTAATAACTCAATTGCAATCAACTCTCCAGAAGCAAATGTTTGACCATCAGCAGCTGTACCAGTTGAGAAGATAATTAGGAATAATGCAGAGTTAATTCCATCATCAGCAAGAGTTATGAATGCATCACCAACAGTCCATGCACCGTTAGTAGTAATCTCGTTAGAACCACCAATCTCAAATGCAGCTCCAACATCAGCAGCAGCTAAACCAGAAGCTACACCCTGTGCTAGAAG
>MDTC01236750.1_pt1 | contig 25048 bp, 29 predicted proteins | sample 811181 | NCBI WGS metagenome assembly MDTC01 (sample SAMN05326644, study PRJNA326480) | marine metagenome | isolation source: seawater | place: Pacific Ocean: North | collected 2011
ATGGAGCGGGAAACGGGATTCGAACCCGCGACCTCAACGTTGGCAACGTTGCGCTCTACCAGCTGAGCTATTCCCGCCCCAGCACCGAGATATGGTAGCGGCGTGTGCCACGTTCAGGCAAGCAACGCTTCTACCGTCCTTCCCGTCAACGCCACAGCAAAGATATTCTCGATATGGTCCAGGCCGGCCTCGCTATACTGCAGCCTTCTGGGCGAATCTTGTTGCAAGGAGGCCTAAGTGCCCCAATACGTGTACTCGCCACACTATCGGGTCGATATCGGTCCGCACGTTTTCCCGACAGCTAAATACGACCTTCTGCGGCAGCGGCTGATCGACGAATTCAATCTGCAAGAAAATAATTTCGTCCAGCCGGAACCAGCTTCCATCGATCAGATCCTGAGGGTCCACACGTCCCGCTACTATGCAGCCTGCCGCGATAACAAGCTTACGCTCGACGAGCAACGCCGCTTGGAGTTGCCCTGGTCAACCCAACTGTTTGATGCTGCGACACGTTGTGTTGGTGGCTCGATCATGGCAGCACGCCTCGCATTAGATTTTGGCGTTGGTTTGCATGTCGGCGGTGGTTTCCATCACGCTTTCGCTGATCATGGTGAAGGCTTCTGCGTGTTTAATGACACGGCCTGTGCCATTCGCCAAATGCAAGCTGAAAGACGAGTCAAAAGGGCCATGGTCGTTGATGTCGATTTGCATCAGGGGAACGGGACATCGGCAATATTCACCAATGATGAAAGCGTAGCAACCTTCTCGATTCACCAGGAATGGCTTTACCCCTACCCCAAACCCCCAAGTACAGTGGATGTTGGACTGGACCCTGGCACCGACGACGCCACGTACCTCAACTTGCTCGAAACCCACCTATTGCCATTGGTCGATTCTCACGATCCCGATCTAGTTGTTTACGTCGCCGGCGCCGATCCCTACCGCTACGATCAACTCGGGGCGCTCAACCTGACAATCGACGGCCTCCGTGCACGTGACCAATTTGTCTGCGGCCTGTGCCGCAACCGCCGTTTACCACTTGCAGTTGTCTTGGCCGGCGGCTATGCACAAAACACAGAAGACACCGTCCAGATCCACCTTGGGACCCTCGAAGAAGCAGCCCTCTTATGGCATGAAAACGCCAATGATCTGACAAGTAGAGCAATCAGAGGCCGGAACGAATAAAGCACGCTGACAGCCCTATTCCCCCCCCGGGCTCAACCTGACCGACCGGATACATCAACGTGCCAACGAACCCCCTTAGCAGTATCCTCCAGTGAAATTCTGCGCTTTAGCAGCCTGTCCCGCAATCTATCCGCAGCGACGAAATCACGATCTGCACGTGCCTGCATTCGGGCTGTAACAAGTTCAAAATCATCATCAGAAATCGGGATTCCAATAGCCTCTAAAACAGCACCTTTTATCTCAATCGTCCGTTCCACTAACTGCTGCTCACGCGGTAATAGTGCCCAAATTCGATCTACATCATGGAACCAGGCAAGAATCGCGGTCGCCTCACCGCTCGCCAAATTTCCACAATCAAGCGCTGCATTTGTCGCTTTAACCAAACTGAACATGTGCCCTAGGGCGCCGCTCGTGTTGAGGTCGTCAGCTATCGTTTCCCTGAATCCTTCATCAGCTCGCTGCAAAGCGGCCTTGCCCTCACCCGACCCTTCTGAAGGAAGCCCCTCTGTGCACTTCTCCAACCTCAACACAAGCTCACGCAGGCGAGCGACCGCCGCGTTTGCCTGCCCCAAACCTTCATACGTGAAGTTGAGCTGTTTTCGATAGTGCACCGACGCGAGCAAATAACGAATCGCTACCGGATCGTGACCTTCATCCAGTAGTTGTTTCAGGGTGTATTGATTCCCTAGCGACTTACTCATCTTTGTCCCATTTACAATCAGGTGGTCACAATGCAACCAGAACTGTGCAAGCGAGTTCCCCGTAGCCCCAACGCTCTGCGCTATTTCGTTTTCGTGATGCGGGAACATGAGGTCGACTCCACCAACATGTATGTCGAATGTCTCACCCAGATACTTCATGCTCATCGCCGAGCACTCCAGGTGCCACCCTGGCCGGCCCAATCCAATTCGGGTATCCCAGGACGGTTCGCCTTCTTTAGCCCCTTTCCATAAAGCGAAGTCGCGGATGTTTTCTTTGTCATACGCGTCGCCCTCAATCCTCCCAGTGGAACGAAGGTGCCTGGGGTCCAATCTTGACAACTTTCCGTAGTCTGGAAACCTTTCAACTCGAAAATAGATGGATCCATCTTGTTCGTAGGCCAGGCCGCGCGCCTTCAGGCGCTCCACAAGTTTGACCATCTCGTCGATGTGCTCGGTCGCTCTTGGGTAGTGCTCAGCCGGAGCAATACGCAGCCTGCAAAGATCGTCAAAAAAGGCCTCCGTGTAACGAGCCGTGTAATCCCCCAGGCTTTGTTTCAACCTGGTCGCACCAGCGATTGTCTTATCGTCGACATCGGTGATGTTCATCACCAACTTAACTTCGTACCCATTCCATTCAAGAACCCTGCGCATCACGTCAACCCATACGTTGAAGCGAAAGTTTCCGATATGCGCGTAGTCGTACACTGTCGGGCCACAGGCGTAGACGCCGACCTTCTGTGCCTCAAGTGGCACGAATGGCTCGAGGCTGCGGGTCCAGGAGTTGTAGAGATGAAGCTTGGTGACCACCGGAATACGACCGCTCAGGCTTCGCGGGCAACGATCACATGCTGGCCGTCAGCCGCGTCGTGGGTATAGGAAGCCAACTAGGTGCCGGATTCTTTTCCGGCCCGGACCTCTGATGAAACGCTCGCAGTATAGCGCAGGTTATCGCCGCTGATCGCGACGTAATTAGAAGCTCGGCGCACATCCTTGGCGATCTGAGTTGCAAGAGCGTCAGGACTTTCAAATCTAATTTCATCACGTAACTTCTCTAGGAAGGCAAGTTCCATCTGTTTCCCACTCAGTTCAATTTCGCAATCAAGGAGGTGCGTTTCGACGGTGAGCTCCCCTTCTGGCCCGAAGGTCGGTCGCGTCCCGACGTTGCTAACTGCTTTATAGCTCACCCCGTCAAGCCGGGCTTCCGTAACATAAACACCATGTCCCGGCACAAATGTATTCTCCAACTTTAGATTCGCCGTAGGCGCATTAAGACCCCGCCCACGGCCCATTCCAGCAACCACCTCTCCGGCTAGCGCGAACGGCCGACCGAGAAACTCCGCTGCATCAGTCACTCTCCCCTCCGCTACCGCGTCCCGAACACAGGTCGACGATACCACCCTGCTACCGGCCATGACCGAGCCAACAACCCGCAGTTTGAACCCATTTTGGGGAGCCACTCTCTTCAAATATTCGACATCCCCTGCCCCACCAGCGCCGAAGGTGAACCCCGCGCTAACGTGCAACTCAGCCGTTCCTAAAGCAGCACCTAAGAATTCATTAATGAAATTGGCTCGTGGGAATTCCGCAACCAGCTTACTGAACGGAATGACAACGACAATATCTACACCCAATCCCTCAATAGCTCGTAGTCGTTGATCAAAGGTTTCCAGAAGCCGGGGCGGGGCATCGGGCTGTAAGAAGACACGAGTATGAGGGTCGAAAGTGCATACCACTGACATGAGACCCTTTTCCAAAGCCGATTGAACCGCGCTCCCGATAACCGCTTGGTGCCCAATATGAACCCCATCGAAATTGCCTATCGCAACCACGCTACCCACCCCTTGCAGGTCAACATCCGTGAATCCATGCAAAACCTTCACGTCAACGGCTCATCAGCTTCCAGTACAAGCCCGTCGTACGCGACATGCACGTTCTCAGGAAGTTCCCTCTCCAACTCTTCATGCTCGAACTCATGCGAAAGATGGGTGAGGTACGCACTGCCCGCCTTTAGCCGCTCGATCTCGAAAAGTGCCTCGTCAAGGCTGAAGTGTTTTGGATGGGTGTTTCTCTTCAATGCACCAATGACAAGGATATCAACGCCATGAAGCATCTCCGCTGACGCCTCAGGGATAGCGCTACAGTCCGTAACGTAGGCAAAGTTCCCGATCCGGTAAGCCGAAATAGTTATCCGATCGTGTAAAACAGGAATCGGGATAACATGCACCCCTCTCAAATTGAACGGGCCGTCGATCGTATTTAAATCGATCCGAGGCACACCATGCGCATGGTCATCGAAGGCATACTCAAACGTATGGCGGATAGCATCCATCGTATCGGGCAGGCCATAAAGCGGGATAGAAATCTCGTGAACAAAACCGAAAATGCGCAACTCGTCTAAACCAAGGACATGGTCGGCATGGTGGTGTGTGTAAAGAACACCATCTACTCGGTCTAGGCATACTCTCAACGCCTGCTGCCGTAGATCAGTTGTCGTGTCCACAAGAATCCGTGATTCTTCCCCTTCGAGGTTTGTCCAATTCAATAGCAGGCCCGCGCGGAGACGGCGATTACGTTTATCAGGAGACGCGCAAACGCGGCAATCGCAAGTCACAACGGGAACACCGAATGATGGCCCAGTGCCCAAAAATGTTATTTGCATGAGACTCAGGCTAGCATGGTGAGATGGTCAAGCTGATCTTCTATACCCGTCAAAATTGCCACCTTTGTGCAGTTGCCAGGCAGTGGTTTGTGAGGTTCAGCAATATCATGACTTCCAGGTGGAGATCCGGAACGTTGACGATCATCCAGATTGGATTCGTGCTTACGGAGATGAAGTCCCGGTCGGGATAATCGGCGACCGAAAGGTTTTCAAATACCGCGTCAAAGAAGACCAGCTCCGGCTAGCAATACTGGCATCCTGAATTTCCGTGAATCCTTTCTGGGACTTGTAATTATCGCTGAACTGTATAACCTACCGGTCGGTCGGTCGGTACTGAATTCCAACTAGAATATAGGGCATTACTAATGCAAGTCGTCCAGGAACACGGGCCCAGCCGCCAGAAAACGAGCCGGCGGGAGACCCGAACCACGCAAATATACGAGGCCGCCGCCCGCGTGTTCTGCGAACACGGCTTCGGGCAGTCCTCAATGAGTGATGTCGCCGCCGCGGTCGACATGACCAAAGCCGGTATATACCACCACATTGCCAGCAAGGACGAACTCCTTTTCGGGATCATGTCGTACGGCATGGATATCTTCGAGGAACGCGTACTGGACAGGGTTGAAAACATTTCCGATCCCCTTGAGCGGCTTCGAGCGACAATCCGTGGACATCTCCTCCTTGTAACACGCGATCGCACCAAGGAAGTCACCGTTGTTCTTAACGAGGCCCACGCGCTGCATGGTGATTACCGAACCAGAATCAATAGGCGCAAACGGCGTTATGTTCGTTTCTTGAATGAAACGTTTCGCGAGTTGCAAAGAAAACGTCTTATTCGAGAAATTGAACCCCGCGTCGCAACTTTTGCCCTACTTGGGATGATCAACTGGACCTATCACTGGTACACCGCAAACGGACGTCTCCGCGACACCGAGGTCGCAGAGGCTTACATCGACCTCTTCCTCGGCGGCCTACTGAACCCTGACCAAGCAACCTGCAGCGAGAATGACCCATCATGAAGACGATTAAAGAGGTCGGCATCGTCGGCTATGGAGCGTATGTCCCCCGGCCACGTGTGCCTACCAAGGCCATAGCGTCTACGTGGGGTGCAGCCGGTAATGGGTCCCTACCCGTAAGACAGAAATCTGTCCCTTCTCTCGATGAAGATACCGTCACGATGTCCATTGAAGCTTCACGAAACGCTATCAAACGAGCGAACATCTGTGCCCAGAAGATTCGGGCCGTATGGGTGGGAACAGAGTCGAAGCCGTATGCAGTGAAACCAAGTTCCACTATCGTTGCTGAGGCCATCGGGGCGACTCCTGCGGTAAGCGCAGCAGACATGGAATTCGCCTGCAAGGCCGGTTCCGAAGCAATGCAAACAGCAGTCGCATTTGTGGGCTCTGGAATGGCCGAATATGCCCTAGCTATAGGCATGGACGCGGCACAGAGCAAGCCAGGCGACGCCTTGGAATACACAGCCGCAGCAGGGGGAGCCGCCTATATTTTCGGACCAGCAAAAAACTCCCTAGCCATTGTGGAAGCTTCACATTCCCACGTCACGGACACGCCAGACTTCTTTAGACGACAACATATGCATTACCCGGAACATGGACACCGTTTCACCGGCCTTCCCGCGTACTTATCACATACGAAAGAGGCAACCCAAGCGTTAATGGACTTAACCAGCAGCCAGCCCTCTGACTTTGACTGGGCTGTGTTTCACCAGCCTAACCCCAAGTTCCCTCGTCGGGTGGCAAATACACTTGGTTTCACAGACGAGCAAATTTTACCCGGGCTAGTAGTGGACTCCATTGGAAATACTTACTCTGGATCTTCGCTGCTGGGACTCGCTGCGGTGCTCGACATCGCAAAAACGGATGATCGAATTTTCTTCTGTTCCTATGGTTCAGGCGCAGGAAGCGACGCGTTCTCGCTGGTTGTCAACGGTAGCTTGGCTAGCACACGGGATAACGCTCCAACCGTCAGTGACTACTTGGGCCGATCCCATGCCCTCGATGACTACGGTCAATATCTGCGGCTTTCTCGTAAGATTCGGCTGCTCTAACACGGACATGGGACCAATGCGCAAGGTAGGAATTGTAGGCATCGGCCAGGTCCCTGTCGCCGAGCACTGGGACCGTTCTCTTCGAGACCTTTCTACAGAAGCAGTCATTTCTGCCCTGCATGATGCCGGGGACCCAATTCCCGGCGCTCTCTATGCAGGAAACATGCTTGCAGGTGAGCTCACTGGGCAAGAAAACGTCGCAACCTTGATAGCCGACGCATCAGGATTGCTTCCGATTGAGGCCATCAAGATCGAGGCCGCCTGCGCTGCTGGCGGCGCAGCCATTCGCGCTGCCTATTTGGCTGTTGCATCAGGGGCCCATGACTGTGTTGTTGCTGTAGGTGTTGAAAAGATGACCGATCATTTCAACGATGCAGTATCAAGCGCATTGGCGACCGCTGCCGATGCTGACTATGAAGCCGCCCACGGAGTCTCATTCGTCGCCCTAAACGCTCTTCTGATGCGGCGCTACATGCATGATCATGGCATCACGCGGGAAGACTTCGCACCTTTTTCTGTGAATGCTCATCGGAACGCCGCCTGTAATCCTCATGCGATGTTCATGAACGAAATCAGCGTCGACGACTACATGGCCTCCCCTGTGATAGCAGACCCGATCTCGATTCTTGATTCAGCAGCTATCTGCGACGGTGCCGCAGCATTAATCTTGTGTGCCCTCGACAACGGGAAAGCCTTCCCGCAACCCCCGGTCCGTCTGGCGGCCTCATCGTGTGCCACAGATACCCTCGGGCTCTCAGAGCGGCAAGACCCTCTCCGCTGGCAGGCAGTAGCAGACTCCGCTGGTGCCGCTTACAAACAAGCGGGCATTGGGCCAACTGATATCGATGCTTTCGAGCTACATGATGCCTTCACAATCGTTTCGGCGTTAACCCTAGAGGCTTGCGGTTTTGCCGAACCCGGCGAAGGGGTTCGCATGGCCACTAACGACGCTATCCGCCGCGAGGGCTCTGTGCCAATCGCAACGATGGGTGGCCTTAAAGGCCGCGGCCATCCAATCGGTGCCAGTGGCGTTTATCAAGCAGTTGAAGCTGTACACCAACTTCGTGGCACCGCCGGCGAGGCGCAGATACGTGGCGCACGCACTGTGATGACCCAGAGTGTTGGCGGTTCCGGATCAGTAGCAGTTACCCATATCTTCCAGACATAGCCGCGCAAGCATAGGAGTTTCAATGCAACTACCCCGTTACCATCGCTTGCGGCAAACTTTCTACCGCCTGGAAGGTAGTCGCTGTACCAATTGTGAACGTGCCTTCTTCCCTCCCCGGAAATTGTGTCCCGACTGTCGTTCGACCAATCTCGAAACTTACCTGTTTGCAGGTTCCGGAACGCTGTACTCCTATTCTCAAACGACTCAATCGCCACGTGGATTCTCCAATGTTGGCCCCTATGCCGTCGGTATGGTAAGGCTCGACGAGGGCCCGCTAATCATGGCGCAGCTAACTGACGTCGAGGGTGTGGAGCTTCGTATAGGAATGCCCGTGGAGATGGTCACCCGCAAGATCCAGGAGAATTCTGCCCACGGTTATATTGTGTATGGTTACAAGTTTCGCCCACTTTTCTCAAATACCACAGAAACGTTGCTTTCGTTGCCAGACGTCGTGGCCACGACGTGACCAAGTTGCGTCAAGCTCGCACAATTGAGATACCCACGGCAGTCGAACGACTCTCTGACGGAATGACCGTGGGGCTGGCTGGGTTCTCCTACCAAAACCCTCCAATGGCGATCGTCCGCGAGATCATTCGCCGCGGCCTTCGCGACCTGACCGTAGTTTCTGGACCAACTGCCGGAATCGAAACCGATCTTCTCATCGGTGCCGGTTGCGTACGACGTGTCGTCGCCGCTGGTGTCACTCTCGAACGTATTGCTGGCATTGCGCCGGCTTTCCGACACCACGCCGAGAGTGGAAAAATATCGGTCTGGGAATGTGACGAATGCATTTGGTACGTCGCCTTAAAAGCCGGATCTTGGGGGGTACCTTACCTGCTGTGGCCTGGGGGTATCGGCACCTCCCTTCCGGCACTCAACGAAGATCTAAGACAAGTAGAAGAAGACGCCAAGCACTATCTCCAGGTACCAGCGATTCGGCCCGATATCGTCTTCCTGCATGCTCCAGAAGCTGATCAGTTCGGCAACGTCCGTGCTTCCCGTCGCGCGTACCTAGGACGTTCCTTTGCCGAGCGTGCACTGGCAGAAGCATGTACCGGGCCAGTCATCTGCACGGTAGAGTCAATCGTTTCAAATGAACGGGTTGTCTCTGAACCAGAATGGACCCTGTTGCATGGGGCGCTTGTCGCGGAGGCACCCTGGGGTGCCCACCCGGGCGGGGTCAGCGGAAGATATGTGCCAGATCTCGACCACATCCGCAGCTATGCCACCGCAGCCAACCAGCTTCGCCACGGAAACCCCAAACCCTACAGCCGTTACCTTGAGACTTTCGTTGAACAACCCACAGACCACAGCGGTTACATCGAACTCGTCGGCAAGGATGAGCTTTCCGGCCTGGAAACAAAACTGCTCCAGGATGAACCTTCATGAGTATCACAACCAACCACCCAAGCTTTCCCCGAATCAATGGAGTTGATGAAGCCACCGCCACCCTGATGGTCTGTGCTGTGGCTCGCGAGCTCCGCAACGGCCAGGTGGTTGCATTTGGCCTCAACGCCGATTCCATGTTGAGTGCAGCAATGCTCGCCCAACAACTCCATGCTCCTGACCTTCAGATACGCCACGGCCTACGTGCCGAACGTGGCATGGTTTTCGGCGCAGCAGCGTGGACGGACCAACGCAAGGACGACTCCTGGCGCCAAGTGGAATATCTAGAAACTCACGACGGAATTCTTCGCACAGCAAACCCCGACTCACCCATGCGATTTTGCGACGTTTTTTTTGTCGGGGGCATGCAAATCGATCTTGAGGGAAGTACGAATCTTATCGGATTAAAGGGCAGTGACGGACAACTTTCGGTCCGGGGCCCCGGATCGATTGGCACCACGTCAATTGGAACTCTCGCCAGCAACGTAATTTTATTTAGCCCCGAGCACTCGCCCCGGCGCTTTGTTGAAACAGTCGACTTCGTCTCAGTTCCAGGCTGGAAACGGCGCTCTAGTGTTGGTCTCGAGGGGGGGCCCAATCTTTGCGTCACATCAAAGGCCGTAATGGACTTCAAGAATGAGCGCATGCGTCTTCGATCAGTGCATCCTGGCTTGACGGTCGAAGACATCGTTGAGTCAACAGGGTTCCCCCTGCTCCTTCCTGACAACGTTCAGACAACCCCGCCACCAAGCAAAGCTGAACAACACGCTCTGAGCTATCTAGCCAACCGCGCTTCTAACTCGCCGGCTATCAGGCCATGAACAAGGTGGTTAGTCTTGAGTCATTGGCTCAGGAAGTGCCGTCCGGAGCGACGATCGCCATCGGTGGCTTCCAACTTAGTCGCGTGCCAATCGCATTACTTCACGCGATCGTAGAAAGCGAGCATAGCGACTTTAGGGCCGTTTCCGCTCCTAATCCTCTAGCCCTTGAGATCTTATCTGCAGCCGGATGCCTACGTTCCGCGGAGTGTGGATTCGTCGGATTCCAGTACGAAGACGGATTTGTCATCGCTCCCGCGGTTCGCCACGCAATCGCTACAGGCGAGTTGGACCTTCGGCAACCGGACGTCTACGACACAATCCAGTCGCTGCGTGCCATCCGAGACAAGGGCAAGCAACACGCTGATTTTGCCCTACTCCACGTTCAGCTCGCCGACAGCACAGGGAATCTTTTTATCGATGACCCTTATGTTGACGTTCTGTTAGCAGAAGCCAGTGGTGGAGTATTGGCAACCACGGAGGATCTAGTCGACAGGATCGACGAACCCACCATTCCGGCAGACCGGGTCCAACAAGTTGCATTGGCAAAGAATGGGGCAGCGCCGACCTCATGCTTGGGGCATTATGGCCGGGATCCCCTTGGCGTTCGTCAACATATTGGGGAGACGATCGTACGTCGACCAGATCCCACACCGAGCCAAACTGGCGCGATTGACAATTTCCTAATAAACCTCGCCCGCCAGGTGAACGACAACGAGGTGATTGTCACCGGCCTTGCATCGGCCGTTCCCATGCTCGCAATCGAGTTAGCCCGCCGAACTTCCGCCCCAAACCTAACGTACATCAATTGCATAGGGGCCGTGAATCCTCGGATCGAAAAGGCTTTCCCTACCTCGGTCGAGGCAGAACTTCGAAACCACTGCGATGGCACAATCGAATTGCCTGACCTCTTCGATCTTGCACGGGACGGCGGCGTCGACACTATGTTCTTCGGCGCCGGCCAAATTGATGGGCAAGGAAATATTAACCTCAGCCGAATTGGGCCAGAGTCAAATCCCGAGGTGAGGCTCGCTGGCCCAGCAGGGTCGCCCTCCATGCGTTCCTATATCCGGAGAGTATTGATCGCTGTCCCCCGGCAACTCCGGCGCAACCTGGTCGGGCGTGTTGATGCCGAAACTTCGGCCCCGGCAAGCTGCAACGAAGAAACGGTTCTTGTTACTGACGCTGCCATTTGGCACCTCAAGGCTAATGGGTTTGAACCTGGAAGCATGCATGAGGGGATCTCCGTAGAAGACCTTTCGAGCCGGACCGGTTTTGATTTTCGATGTAACTTCCCCGCTGTCACAGCACCAGCAACAGAATTGGAACTGAGCACTCTTCGTTCCATTGACCCTGCCGGCGGTCGGTACAAGCTGTTTTCCGAAAAACCTCAACCCATAGAACGCCCAAAACCAACTGGGAAGGTGACGCATGAAGGTTGACGGGGCAAACCCTGCGCCCAACACGCATTCTTTCGCCAGGGTTCCGCGCACAATGCGTGCCGTCTTGCTACGAGAATTCGGGGGCCCGGAGTTGTTAAGAATGGAAGAGGTTCCGGCCCCGAATCCAGCCACGCTGGATGATGATGAGGTGTTAATCCAGGTCCGCGCTTGTGGAATTTGCTATCACGACATTATCAACCGCAGAGGCGACTTGCCCCGGACCCGTGTCCCGCTGATCCTTGGCCATGAAATCGCAGGGGATGTGGCTGCAGTCGGGGAGAGCGTTGAACGGTTCGGGCCCGGTGATCGCGTCGCCTGTGTTCAGCGCGCTCATTGCAACACCTGCGACATATGCCAGAACAATCGTCCCACCCTTTGCAAAGACGGATCGTTCATTGGCGAACAGATCCCTGGCGGCTACGCTGAATATGCCGTCGTGCCTGCACACGCACTCTCAAGAATTCCAAGCTCGATTCCGTACGCCGAAGCGTCCATCTGCGCATGCACGATCGGTACCTCTATCCATGTCGCTCAGCGTGGTCGCGTTGAAAAAGAAGACACCGTCCTAATTACCGGAGCTTCCGGAGGCGTTGGATTGCACGCCATTCAAGTCTGTAAACTTTCGGGGGCTAACGTGATTGCCGTCACTTCCTCTCCCAAAAAAGTTGAGCACTTACGTCAAGCTGGCGCTGACGAAGTCCTCGTGGCGCTTGACCTGCAATTCGCTCAATCAGTAAAGGAGGTGACAAAAGGCCGAGGCGTCGACGTAGTGCTAGAGATAACCGGTTCATTGACCTTTAAAGAGTCGGTCCGCAGCCTCGCTGTTGGTGGCCGCTTGGTAATGGTGGGCAACTTAGAGACTCAACCGGTTGATTTCATGCCCGGATTAATGATTCTGAAAGAACTTGAGTTCATTGGGTCTTACGCCACCACCCCTGACGAACTTACCCAAGCCTTCCGCCTCGTGGAGGCCGGTTCCATTAAACCGGTGCTTGCCGCAACCCTTCCACTAGCTAAAGCCGCCAAGGCGCATAAGATGCTATTCGAGCGGGGAGTCACAGGACGATTAGCGCTTGAGATCTAGTGCATCAGCGTAGCAAGCCAAGTCGCTGTCGGTCAGTAGAGGGAAAACAACCCCCGTGGTAGCCTTCGGACAAGTCCAACTATTGAGTTTCTAGGAGCGTTCCTGATGGGTGTGGGGAGACGCCAAGTCGCCATTGCCGTAACCGTCATACTAGTTGCCGTCGTCTATGTATTCATCACCGGCATAAGCGACACGATGGTCTATTACTACAATGTCAGTGAAGTTAGCGAACGTCGGGCGGAACTTGTTGGCAACGCACTCCGGGTGCATGGACAGGTGGTTCCAGGGTCCATCGAAAAGGACCCTACAGGGCTAGTTCATAAGTTTCTTATTGAGGAAGGCGGTCTAACGGTTCCGGTAATCTACCGAGACATCGTTCCCGATACATTCGAAGACCGTGCCGATGCCGTCGTTGAAGGTTCCTTTGACGCCGCCGGTACTTTTCAGGCTACCTTTTTGATGGCCAAGTGCCCGTCAAAATATGAGGCCGAGACCGATTACGCCCAGTTCCGCGAAGCTGGCGTTGTCGCCCCCGCCCAGAGCCGTCAGCCTGCTAAGATTCTCACTCGATAGTTCACCTACTCCGAGATTAGTAAACGTCGGACTTTCAGACACCTAGATCATGCGTGAACTTGGTCAGATTTGCTTGGTCCTGTCGCTTGCCACCGCCGGGTATGCAGTAGCTGCCGCTTTGCTTGGTGTCCATCGTCGGAGCCCCGGACTTACCCAGTCTGCACGCAACGCTGTATACGCGACTGCTGTGCTGGTGGTTACGGCAGGGGGCTCACTCATTTCCCTCTTAGTTTCCGACCGCTTTGACGTCCGTTATGTCGCTCAAAACTCGCGCGCTAGTATGCCGCTGGCATACAAGATTTCCGCACTCTGGGGTGGAATGGAGGGCTCTCTACTCTTGTGGGCAATGATCCTTGTGATCTATTCCGGCGTTGCTGCCTATCAAAACCGACAGCGCCATCCCGCCCTCATGCCCTATGTACACGCCACCTGTATGACAACCGCAGCGTTTTTCATTTCGTTAATGCTCTTCTCTGCGGACCCTTTCACGCCTCTGGGATTCACTGCCCCAGATGGGCAGGGTATGAACCCACTACTTCAGAACCCGGCAATGGCTATCCACCCACCCAACTTGTATCTCGGGTTTGTTGGCTTCACGATTCCATTTGCTTTCGCTATAGCAGCACTTGCTACTGGTCGGCTGGATACAACCTGGCTGCATAGCACTCGCCGTTGGACTCTGGTCGCTTGGTTCTTTCTTTCCATCGGGGTCACACTCGGGGCCCAATGGGCCTACGTAGAGTTGGGGTGGGGTGGCTACTGGGGATGGGATCCTGTGGAGAATGCGTCGCTTATGCCTTGGCTAGTAGCAACCGCGTACCTTCATTCGGTCATGATCGAGGAAAAGAAACAGATGCTGCGAGTGTGGAACGTCCTTCTGATCATCTCGACGTTCGCACTGTGTATTTTCGGCACCTTTTTGACTCGTTCAGGAATTGTTTCATCCGTCCATGCCTTCGCGAATTCCAATCTCGGCCCAATGTTCGCTATTTTCCTCGCAGTTATTCTTGCCGTTAGTCTTGGACTTGTTGCCTTTCGGCTACCTGAACTAAAAAGCGAAGGCAAGCTTGAGGCGGTCCTCTCGCGCGAATCATCGTTTCTTTTCAACAACCTTGTACTTGTCGTCGCTTGTTTCGCTGTGCTTTGGGGAACGATGTTTCCGGTCATCACTGAAGCAATCACCGGGACACAGATGACCGTCGGCCCTCCATTCTTCAATCGCGTCAACGTTCCGATCATGCTGCTACTTTTGTTACTCACGGGTGTCGGGCCACTGATTGCATGGCGTAAAGCATCCCTGCCGAGCCTTCAACGCGCCTTTGCAATGCCAGCTACGGCGGGCGTAGCAACTTTGTTTGCTATGGCCGCCTCTGGCGTCCGTGATTTTGCCAGCATGATGGCCTTTGCGCTTTCAGCGTTCGTAACTGCCACGATCGTGCAGGAATTTTGGCGAGGGGCCCGTGCACGAGGCTCGGCGACGGGCGAACCCTACCATCGCGCTCTAATCGGGTTGACCTGGCGTAACAAACGGCGTTACGGCGGTTACATCATTCATATTGGAATTATCTGCATGGCGATCGGTATTGCCGGTTCAAGTAGTTTCCAAAGGGAAACGCAGGCCACCCTGTCGGCCGGGCAAACCTTCGATTTTGCTGGCTACCGGTTACAGATGGGTGATTTAGAACTTTTCGACTCATCCGGAATTCAAGTTGTTTCGGCAAATTTAGTCGCCTTCCAAGCCAATCAACCTAAATTTCGTATGTGGCCACAACGGCATTTCCATCCCGGACCCGAGGTCCAACCAACGACGGAAGTAGCAATCTGGAGCACCATTCGCCATGATCTTTACTTGGTGCTAGCAGCGTGGGATTTAGATCGTGGCAGCGCCACATTCAAAGCCTACCTAAACCCGCTAGTGAAATGGATCTGGATCGGTGGCCTGGTTCTGGTGTTCGGAACCATCATTTGCATGTTGCCGGATCGCAGTGCCGAACTCGGCGCACGTAATTACTAGTAAAACTAGCGTAAGGAGGGCACCGATGAGTAACTATCAAAGCGGTCGGGTCGGCATTTTTACAGCTCTTGCCGTGGCCGCTTTTTTTGTTGCCATACCCACTTCGATGTGGCTTGCCCGGCCTCCGTCCGATGTGACCCAGGCTGAAAGGCTAGGGGCTGAGATCGGTTGCACTTGCGGTACCTGCCCACACCGCCCAATCGCTACCTGCGGTTGCGGTTTTGCAGACACAATGCTCGGCCGACTCGACACCGAAGTAGCAGCAGGTCGGACTGATGACGAAATAATGGCTATCTTCGCCGCTGACTATGGAAACAGTACAAAGATCAAACCGGGAGGGACCGGCTTCGATCTCATGGTCTGGGCTGCGCCAATGGTTCTGTTGATGGTCGGAGCTGTCGCCATGGGTGCTGTGATTTCCAATTGGAGAGCCCAATCTGACTCAGGTCTCGAAAAAACACTCATTGACGAACAGCGGGCCATGGACCCTGAGGCCTCACCGTCTCCCTCTTCAACCGATCCGTCTCGGTACCGTGAAATCGTTGAGGGCGAGCTCGACTCGTTCGTTAACGAAATGAAACACAAGACTGAATGACGGCATTTCTGGCTATTCTGATAATTGCGGTCGTTGTCAGTGTCGTCGGTTACCCTCTTTTGCGGCCCAGTGCAGCGATGCTCACGATTCCGTTTGGGCCTATTACCGCCCTCGAAGATCGCAAGTTCCAACTTTACGCAGACATACGCGAACTTGGCTTCGACTATCGAATGGACAAACTCGAGGAGGCTGACTACGAAGTCGAAGTCGAACAACTGAAGTCTGAGGCCATTGGCGTTGTTCAACAAATCGAAGAGCTTCGCAGTCAAACACCACGCGCTCCAGCCGATCTTGAGGCTGAGATCGCCGCCTATCGTGAGAAACTCGACAACTCTCGGAAGGGCGACTTGGGAACAACCGCCAGGCGTTTCTGTGCCGAATGCGGTTCCACGGTTGATACAGATGACCGATTCTGTGCCGCCTGCGGAAAAGAACTCGGACCATCGTGAGACTTCTGGCCTGGTCTGTCGGTGGTAATTGGCGGGGTCACACCCGTGTGGCAATCATTTTGGCAGCCCTTGGTGCAACGTTGACTTTGATAAGCGCCAGCACTGGCCAAAACTCAGGGGCAACCACACTTCTGGTACAGGTAACCGACGAAACCGGGACCGGGGTTAGTGACCAAGAGGTGTATGTCGTTATTAGCGACGGCGATGAGGTTGTTGAGGACTTTACTGGAAACACTGCACTCGACGGATTTCTCCAGCTTACCGATATCACAGTTGGGGCGCAGTACACGGCTAGCGCAGTGACCCTCTTTCAAGACTATCCCTACCGAAGCCTCGAAACGCCTTTAATACCCGGAGTCGAAGCGGTGCTTCCGCTGCGCGTGTTTACCGTCAGCCCTGATGCCAGCAACCCGCATATAAACGTCTTACATATGATCATCAATGTGCTGCAACCTGGAATTTACCAAGTCATTCAGCTAGTAGAAGTGCTCAACCCAAGCGAAACCGCTGGATTCACGGGCGAATCACTCGATAGTCGTGAAATTGGCCTAGTGATCCCAGTCCCTCCAACCGCAGCGAACGTTGCCCCAGTCGAACAAATTGGCGGCCTAGATCCCAGCAGACTTTCCCTCGACGGGAACCGCCTTCTCGACCTGCGCCCATTACCTCCAGGCGTCCATCAGATGGTAATCCAGTACGAACTGCATCCTGGTACCGGCGGTGCCGACATCGAGCTTACTGTCCCCTACCCCACGGCGCAGGTCACGGTCCTGGCTGGTCCTGGAATTGACTCCGTTGAAATTCGCTCCGATCAATTAATTGAGCAACCACCGGCCACCGACATGCCCGGAGGGCCTTTCGCATACTGGACCAGCGACGTTTTCGCATCCGGCGACACGCTCAGGTTTCGACTCGGGCCTCAGCGACCCATGCTATCTACGGCCTCCTGGTCGCTGTTGGCACTCGCAGTTGCTTTGCTTGCAAGCAGCGCAGCCTCAATCTGGGGAGTCCGATCATCTGAACAGCCTCAACGGCGGGCGCTTCTCGTGGCTGAGATCGCGCAACTAGACAGTGACCACGATGGTGGGCACCTAAACGACTCCGATTACCATGCCCGCCGGGGCCACGCCATTGAGCACCTGATGGAGACGCAAAGCGCACATTCAGTTACCCAGAGCAGTCCCGATGCCTGAGCCCGCCATCAAGATCTCCGGACTTAGTAAGCATTTTGGCCCAACAACGGCGCTCGCCGGCGTTGATATCAGTCTACAGCCCGGCGAATTCCTCACCATCTTTGGGCCAAATGGTTCGGGTAAAACGACGATGATGCGAATCATCGCATCACTCTCCCGGCCAAGCACTGGGTCGGTAGAGTTGTTCGGGCAAAACATTCGCAGGGCCCCAGCCCATGCTCGACAACGAATTGGGTTCGTTACCCACAGAAGCCTTCTCTACTCTTCTTTGTCTGGATTTCAAAACGTACATTTCTTCGCTCGCATGTTCGGTGTTGATAACGCTGCAGACCGCGCCCGTGAAATTCTTTCTGCGATGGGGCTGGAGCACCGCATGGACGACAAAGTATCTACCTATTCCCGGGGCATAGAACAACGCTGCGCCATCGCACGGGCCTTGGTCCATCATCCCGACGTCCTCCTGCTTGACGAGCCATTTAGCGGGTTAGATCCCGATGCGACTGCTCGCTTGCAGACGCTCTTGGCGGGGCCAGAGGGAGAATCTCGAACGGTAATTCTGACCAGCCACGATCTAACGTACGGAGCCAAGAACGCTGATCGGGTGGCGATCTTGACGCGTGGCCACTTGGGATTCACCGCTAATGTGGAGCAAATAGCGGAGGGGACGATGCCCGATATTTACCGTGAGCACACAAGAGAGAATCGAGGATGAACATGGTCCGCTTCACCTTCATCTTGATTTCCAAAGATTTGCGATTGGAGTGGCGAAGCAAAGAAGTCCTAAGCTCCACTGTGTTTTTCGCGATGATCGCGCTTACTGTCATCTACTTCGGCTTCCAACCCGGCCGTTTCCAGGTCGCCGACGTTGGCCCAGGTATCCTCTGGACCGCATTTCTCTTTTCGGCCTTACTCGGGATGAACCGAATGTTCCAGGCCGAAAGTGAGCGTGGCGGGCTTGAGGGCCTCATGCTTTGTCCTATTGACCGTACGACGCTCTATCTAGCGAAATGCGGCACACTTTTTGTGTTGTTAACTACAACTATTGTAGCCACGTTTTTCATGTTCATTATTTTCTTCAACGTCCGGCTCTTAGGCCAATTACCTCAGCTTGCCCTGGTTGCTATTCTCGGAAGTTTAGGACTATCAGCCCTTGGAACTAGTTTCGCAGCAATGGCGGCAAAAACTAGCGCCCGCGATATTCTGTTACCGCTATTGCTAGTGCCAATCGCTATACCGTTACTCATTGCGGCGGTGAAATGCACCGCGGCAATCCTTGCAGGTGATGGACTCACCACAGCACAGAGTTGGGTACAATTGCTGGCGGCATTCGATGTCATATTCCTAGCTGCCGGTTACTTGACTTTCCCGGCAATTTTGGAGGAGTAACACTTGACCAGGGACCACTCACTCAATCCCCCAACGACCCCGTCTAGTGCCCTAGTGGGCGCTGCACTGGTAACTACGCTCCTGGCGCTTTACTCGGCCCTAGTCTTTGCCCCAACCGACCGAGTCCAGGGAGACGTGCAACGCTTGTTCTATCTTCATGTCCCCGCCGCATTAACAATGTATCTTGCGATACTCCTCGTCTTTATTGCCAGCCTTCGATACCTCCAAACCCGTGATGCCGCGTGGGACGAACTCGCCACTTCGGGAGCTGAAATCGGGCTCTTGTGGGGAACAATCGTTCTGCTCACTGGTGCAATGTGGGCCAAGCCCATCTGGGGCGCGTGGTGGACCTGGGACGCTCGCCTCACCTCATTTTTTATTCTCTGGCTTATTTTCGTTGCTTACGTAATGCTGCGTAGCTACGGGGGAGAAGTTGAGCAAGTTGCCCGGTTTTGTGCTGTCCTCTCAATCCTTGGTTTCGTTGGCATGCCAATCACCCATTATGCAGTCGAGTGGTTCAGGACAATGCACCCTGGCCCGGTGATCATGACCGAAGGGGGGCTGGGCCGGGGCTTGCCCGGGAGCATGCTCGCAACCTTTGCTTTTGGCCTGGTTGCGTCTGTCGTCCTTTTCGCGAACCTATTTATTCTGCGCCTCCGCCTCGAGCAACAGTCTCGTCGCACACAGCAAATACGGCGACATCTCGACCTGATGGAGACATCATGATGACCAATCCTGGGTACCTTTTCGCTGGTTTCGCCCTCGCGTGGGGGTTGGTTCTTGTCTACCTCTGGTTTCTATCCCGACGCTCTGCCGTTGTGCAGAAGGAACTAGAAACGCTTGAGCAGCGTCTGAACAAAGCTAAACCCCAGGACTTTGGCAATCTGCGTGAGAAATGACGCCGCTGGCCCGTCACTGGCCATTCCGTGCAACATCCGCGAGGACTTCTACGACCCGATCGATTTCAGCTGTGGTGTTGTAAATATGAGTCGATATGCGGATCGCGTTACGGGTGCAACGCCCAACCTCGCGATTCTTTCCGGCGCGAGGCCTTGCATCAATTACCTTCGATGTCAGGGTCCAGGCCGAGTTGCGCGGAAAGCTCTGAAATCTGGGCTCGAGCTTCTCCAGCTGTGTAGGAATCGCCAAATTCATCGACGACCTTCTGGTAATTCTCCAAAGCTGCCCGAGCATCGCCAGCCTCCTGGAAGGCACGCGCCTTTGCTATCAACGCCTCCTCCCTCGGAAACAAGTTTCGCGGAGTTTCTAGTAAGCGATCAAAATATGCGACCGCTGCCTCGGCGTTGTCCCGCCCGCGTTCCAACTGGCCAAGCCTATACAGGGCCATCGCCGAAACCAATGATCCGCGTGCCTCTGCGGCCTGAGTGAATGCTGTAATTGCCGCATCGATGCTACCTAAGCGAACCTGGCAATCTGCTGCATAAAAAGCCGCAACACGCCCCGAGGGTGAACTCGCGTATCGCTCCACAATTGGCTCGAACCGATCAAGCGCCGCGCGACATTTCTCCGCCTCTGTACGGAACTGCAAACCAGACATCGCTGAGTCTGTGATACTCGCAGACTCCAGCGAACCATTTGCAGAAGTCCCCGAATCCGTTCCAGGAATCTCTGGAGATTCGATGTCTGCTCCACTTTCGGCTGTCGACTCCGCTACCTGGTCCACGCTTGGCGCTTGTTCTGTCGGTATCACTGGAGTCCGGAAGACTTCCATTGCAGCAGCCAACAACTCAGCTGCCTGGGTTTCTTGTCTCTGGTCCGCGAAACGCACACCGAGCACAATCGACACCACAAGCGCGAGGATGAGAAGGAACCAGCCAATGCGACGACCATGGCCGACCAGCCACTGAGTGACCCTGCCCGTTAAGCTGACCAGCTCGTCGTGCTTGAGATTAAGATCCTTACGCCGGAGAGACTTTGCACTCATAGTTGGATTCTACCATTCGAATCAGGAGCTAGGTTCCTTCAATACAATTGGATAGTCGACTTTAACGGCATCTTGAACCCTGTCCGCGGTCGGTCCCTCAACCCAGTGTGAGCCGTCAGCGCTGAATTCTTTCTTCCAGATGGGGGCACTCATTTTGAGCTGGTCGATGGCAAACCGGCAAGCTTCAAAGGCCGCGTCACGATGCTCCGCAGCAACTACTATCACCACAGACACTTCGCCGACCTCCAGACGGCCAACCCGGTGGTGGATAGCCATCCCTGTAATTGCACTGCGCTCACTAGCCGCGGCAGAAATTTGGGCGAATATTGCCTCGGCCATACCGGTGAAAGCTTCGTACTCTAAGTGGGTGGTGACTTGGTCACCAGTATGATTTCGTACCGTCCCTTCAAATGTACAAATCGCCCCGCTTGTCGGGCCTGCGACCAGCGCCGCGAGTGCCGTGGCCTCTATCGGTTCATCCACGATTGCAAATAGTCGCGCTGACATTATTAACCCCCGCTTACTGGCGGGATGAAACTGAGAACGTCACCTGCACAAAGTACATGCTCCCAGTCCGAATATTCCTCATTGACCGCCACTGCCAGTGTTGAACGGAACTGCCGGACGCCGGGGAAGCGCTCGCAAAGCACTTCAAAACATTCAACGGGCCTGGCACCATCTGTAACTTGTACAGATATGTGCCCCTTGTGATCACATACTTCTCGTATGCGAGCGAACAACACTATCTCGACTACGATGTCCGTGGCCATACGCCTCAACCCGTCCCGCGCCGCAGCGTCAAGCCGCCGTCGACGACCAATGTCTGGCCAGTGATGTAATTGTCTGCAGACATCAAAAAACCTACTGATCGAGCAATATCCTCCGGATAACCGAAACGTGGTATGACTCCATCATCAATGAATGAATCGTATTTGCCTGACGCGATTGAAGCGAGCGCCATACCGGATTCCGTTACACCCGGGGCGACTACATTGATTCGAATATTGTTACTACCACCATATTCTTGAGCAAGGATCCGCGCGGCGTGGACGAGGGCGGATTTTGGCCCAGAGTAAAGCAAGCTGCCCGGAAAGGGCGCCACACCCTGCATCGAGGACAGCAAAACGATGGCACCAGGTTGGTTGTTGGCGGCGAGCACTTTGGCACAACCGCGCGCCAGCAGGATGGGGCCAGTGTAATTAACGCGCAGTGCAGTCTGTACAGTCTCGACCGTGTATCCCGCCGAGCTGATTCGCGACGGATCGCCCACACAAACAACGGCACCGTAGAATGCCTGATTATCAATCTCATCGAGCAACACTGCACACCCAGCGTCGGAGGTAATATCAGCCCTACATGGGTAGACCTCTCCACCATACTGCGCTTCAAGTGCACCCTTGATATCTTCCGCGCGACCCCGGTCGGAAACATAACCCAGTACGATGTCGGCACCCATCTGCATCAAACGCCCGCATACAGCGGCGCCCAAACCACCTCCTCCCCCTGCAACCAATATCCGGCAACCATCCAACCGGTCCGCAAATTCATATTCGTACCGCGTTCGCCTCGTTTGACGTCCTTGATCTAAGTATTTACTAGCCATTCAAACGCCTTTGTGTCTTCCACCCGATCTCTTGATAACGGATGATATCGAAACCATAGGATTCTGCCCCGCAACTATAATGGACCCAACGGCAACCGACAGAGCTTGCCCGACGTCAAGTAGACCTGCCGAAGCTTGGAGGGGAAGTGAGTGCAATACGCAACTACGGATGGCTATTAGCTGGTGCCGGTGTCGGCCTACTAATCGCGCTGTTCGGCCTTGGCGAGTCGATGTCAGCGAGGCTGAATACCATCATCCCCCTGCCTTGGGGAGCAATCGGAATTGGAGTTGTCGTCTTCATGGCGTTTACTAGCTTGCACTTTCGACTGCAACTCGTTCGATTGCTTGAACAACAACAGCGTGAGCTTGAGCGCGGTGCGGCGACCTCGCAACTAATTCAGTCGGCGGTGTCTGATGGCAGAAGATGGCTTCGTGTTGTGCAGGAAAATCTTGAACTCGTCAGCAGCGAATCGCAGGGTGAAAGGGAAAAGCGCCTGTACCTAGAAGGCGCACGTGCCAATTCCGACAAGATTGAGGAGGCACTCGATCGCATCGAAGGAAACCAGCGACGGCAAGATAGTCCCGACGTCTCCATCGAGAGTTGAGCCGCACAACGGACATCACAGAAGTCGTTGCTGCGGTTATCTGTAGAGCGGAAACAGTTTTGCTCTGCCAACGGCACGATGGCCCACACTTGCCACTCATGTGGGAGTTTCCAGGCGGCAAGATCGATCCTGGGGAATCTCCACAATTTGCGCTAAAACGAGAACTCGCTGAAGAGCTTGGTGTCGGCGCCGAAATTGGCAGGCAGATCGCAGATGTTGAGCACCACTACTCGGAGAAGAGCGTTCGAATTCGGTTCTTTCTCGCCAACATCACGGCTGAGCCAAGGGCTGTTGTACACCGTGCAGTGCGTTGGGTCGCGCTCGACAAAATCGTTGACTATACAGTTCCACCTGCCAACGAGTCCGTGGTACGAATGATCGAGAAAACACCACACGGTGAAACCTCGCTTCACTGAACACGTGGAAAAGCTTGTGCAAAACTTCGGGTCCCGATCCTGACCAAGCCTATTTACAGGGCCCCTAACGCAATGCACATAAACTTGTGCATCCCCTGTCCCGACACCAGGCTATTAGACTCGTAGCCGTTCAAACGGATGGTTACCATCAATAAGAACGGGCGTCGATCCGGGTCCGAAGCTCCGAGGTGTGGCTAGGCCCGGTACCACAACAACTGCCGATAATACGCGCGCCCATATCCATCCACCTGTCAGCATGAACCGCGTACGCGAATGGATCTACGCTGTCAGTATTGATCCACCCATGTGTTTTGTCGGCATAGCCAACGTTCCCATAACCGCCAATTGGCAAATCTGTAGCGGACGCGAGTATTGAAAGTCCGACACTTAAGTCGGGCGCGGCGACACAATTAACAAGAAAGGCGACAACTCCGCAACGACCTAGCTGATCAACAGCGTCTGGAATCCCTTCGCCCGAAAGCAACTTGCCATCTCGCGTACACACAAAACTGACCATGACCGGTAATCCGATAGCGACGGCGACCTCCGCTGCTACGGCAGCTTCACGAATCGTGTTCATTGTTTCCACTAGAAGAAGATCGACCCCTGCGTCCGCAAGTGTCGTTGCCATTTCGTAGTGCTCGACCGATAGTGTTTTGGAATCGGGAACCAAGTCTGGTGAGTAGCAGTCCTCGAGCGGCGCAATTGAACCGGCAACGTGGGGCCTCCTACTATTCCCGGTCGCCGCATCTTCTATGGCACCCCGCGCAAGCTCTACGGCCTTTTTGGTAAGCATGTTGGCTCTGCCAGCGTACCCTGCGGCGGCGAGCGACCGACGATGAGTTCGAAAAGTATTTGCGGTAATGATCTCTGCTCCCGCCAGAACGTAGTCGCGGTGGATAGCTCGCAGAACATCTGGGGCATCCAACAGCGCTTTTGCCGACCACATTGGCAACCCTGTGTCGACCCCACGGCGGTTTAACTCAGTTCCGGTCGCACCATCCAATAGAAGAGGTGGCCCTTTTCGTAGACGATCCTGAATCTGCGGAACTTCCTTATGATTCGGATAGCCAGGAACTGTTCCGGATGTCTCTGTCATTCAGTAACTGCTATCTGCACCCGTGTGTCATTGAAACAAGCGCCGCCTGCAATATCGGTCAGGCTGTCCGGAACAAGCGCGTTAGCAGTATTACCCGACAGGGTATTGTGGTCCCATGTTCCTTTGGGAATATAGGCAACGCCAGCTCGCATCGAGCTATTAATAGTCGCAACACAGTGCACTTCGGTGTTTTCATTGAACACACGGACCCGCGCGCCCTCTTCAATTCCACGGGCGACGGCATCTTCCGGGTGAACCTCAACGGGGACAAGGGTGCGACGCAACTGCCCGAACGTCGAACTCACCGTTAATTTATGCGCCGGAGAAATCAAGGCAATCGGATACAGTTCTGACGCCGGGTCCCCCTCATAGAAGTACAACCCACCTCGCTGGGCAGCTTCGCTGTCCAACTCCCCTGATACAAGATGGATTTTGCCATCTGCTGTGCCCGGAAATACATCAACGAATTGAATTGGGTTTGCCCCAAATCGCGGAAAGGAAATTCCCTTTTCCGATAGAGCGCCCCGCATTTCTTCTCCTCTCGGCTCGTCCCCCAGAATTGTGTTAATGATCTCATCTTCGCCCACTGGATCATCGGGCTGGGCTAATCCACTTAACTCGCACAATGTCGCGAAGACCTCGTGGTTTGAACGAGACTC
>MDTC01133924.1_pt1 | contig 25028 bp, 26 predicted proteins | sample 811181 | NCBI WGS metagenome assembly MDTC01 (sample SAMN05326644, study PRJNA326480) | marine metagenome | isolation source: seawater | place: Pacific Ocean: North | collected 2011
AAAAAATCCGGACAAGAGAACTTGTCCGGATTTTCAGTTGCTGTCCACCAAGCTTCAAGTCTTAAGTGAACAGCATTGCGCATTACGGGGCTTTTTTGTGGCGCATGTGATCAGAATTTATATTCCAGACCAACACCGTAGTACTGAGCGTTCACGCTTTCATCGTCGCTTTCTTCACTGGTCGCATAAACAAAGGTCTTGGCGACTTTTGTCAGTTTGTAATCCGCTCCCAGGCTGTAAGTAACGCCACCCTCTTCTTTGATATCGGATGCACCGTACTGAGCTTTCAGAGACACCTTACTGGCGACTTTTACTTTTGCCGAGGCCATCCAGCCGTCTTTGCTGTCAACGCCGTCATCCTGTGTTTCCCACAGTGCACCAAGCTGTACCAGGCCAATACTGTACTGACCTGCCACACGCTGTGCTTCGGTGCCTTCGTCCGAGACATCAGTGTCATACGCATAAGCCAGATAAATATCGCCACGCTGATAAGCCAGAGAGGCCGACAGACCGTTGTTGATTTCTTCATCTTCTGAGTTGATATGGTCAACCGTTGCGGTCAGGCCAGCAAACTCAGGCGAGGTGTATTGCACACTGTTTTTGGCACGGTTTTCACTGTCGCTGATAATATGCTTAATATCACCCTGCAGATCGTTAAACAGGTCGACTTTTTTCTGTGCCTTTTTGAACGGGGTATCAAAAATACCGGCCTGCAGAGTACCGTAAGCGCTTTTAATACCTATGTAGGTATTACGCTGTGCGAAGGTACGGTCTGAGTCTTTATCACCGTCATCCGGATACATTTCAAACTCAGCCTGATAAATACCGGTAAGCCCGGCATCCAGATCAATCGTGCCTTTCACACCCAGACGCGAGGCATTGGAATTCAGCTGGGCAAGATTACCCGCGTCTTTCTGCTGCACAAATTCCTGAGCGACATTGATCTTGCCGTAGAACTCAGGTTTTTCTATTTCAATGGTTTCCGCATTCACAGCCAGCGGGGCTGCAACAGCAAGGGACAGAGCAAGTTTTTTCATTGTTACGTTCCAGTTCAGTGTTCACTCAGTGACCTGTGAGCGGCAAGGGTTGCTGCAGCACCGGCTTTCAATCATGACGATAATATTTCAGTTAGATTACAGCTTTGTTACAACAAAGCCTTTTATTTCATTTTCATGACATATTTCTGAAAGTTTTCTGACATGAACATAGCTGAAGCGGACGAAGCTGCCAGTTACCGGGCACCAGTTCTGACAGCAGACACAAAAAAGCCCGCCAGGATTTCTCCGGGCGGGCCGTGAATCAGCCAAAAAGTGCTGACGTTTATTCTTTCGTGGCAGCTTTTTCTTCGATCTCTGTGAGCGAGCTGTGACGGACATCGGTGCCGCTGACCAGATAAATCACCTGCTCTGAGATATTCCGTGCATGGTCACCGATGCGTTCGATGGCACGCAGAATCCACAGAATATTGATCGCCTGACCAATGGAACGCGGATCTTCCATCATATAGGTGATCAGTTCACGTAATGCGGACGCATACTGCTGGTCAACGCGTTTATCGGTGCGTACCACTTCCACCGCGCCGTCCACATCATGGCGGGCAAAAGCGTCCAGCGCACCTGAGATCATTTTCACCACTTCTGCGCCCATATAACGCATGGCCTGCTGACACAGGTTGTTACTGGCGTTGTCCGATACTTCGAGCGTGTGAATCGCGATCTTGCTGGCTTCATCACCGATGCGCTCAAGGTCACGCACCACACGGGAAACTGCCAGAACCATACGCAGGTCAGAAGCCGCTGGCTGACGACGCACCAGAATCTGGGTACATTCGTGGTCGATAGCAACTTCCATCTGATCGACTTCGTCTTCGCGACGGATGACGTCATCGGCGATGCGGGTATCGCCATTGCAGATCGCTTCCACCGCGTTGGCAACCTGGCGCTCGACCAGACCACCCATGCCCATCATATGGTTACGGATGGCTTCCAGATCAGCGTTGAACTGACCGGAAATGTGTTGGTTAAAATTCATATCCATGCTGACGTCCCCTTAACCGAATCGGCCGGTAATATAGGCTTCTGTTAATGCGTGTTCTGGTGTCGTGAATACCTGATCCGTCGGATTCACTTCGATCAGCTGACCGAGGTGGAAATACGCCGTACGCTGGGAGACACGGGCAGCCTGCTGCATTGAGTGAGTCACGATGGCAATGGTGTAGTTTTCACGCAGCTCATCGATGAGTTCTTCAATTTTAGCAGTTGCAATCGGATCCAGCGCGGAACATGGCTCATCCATCAGAATCACTTCCGGATCAACCGCAATGGTACGGGCGATACACAGACGCTGCTGCTGACCACCGGACAGACCAGTACCCGGTGCGTGCAGACGATCTTTTACTTCGCTCCACAGGCCGGCGCGCTGCAGACTTTTTTCTACGATCTCGTCCAGCTCAACGCGGGTATGCGCCAGACCGTGAATACGTGGACCGTAAGCAATGTTGTCGTAAATGGATTTCGGGAACGGGTTTGGCTTCTGGAACACCATACCGACACGGGCGCGCAATGGCACGACATCCATTTTACTGTCGTAGATATTTTCATTGTCCAGCTCGATAGCGCCGCCAACACGACAGATATCGATGGTGTCATTCATGCGGTTCAGACAACGCAGGAAAGTCGACTTACCACAACCGGATGGGCCGATCAGGGCAATCACTTCGTTCGCACCAATGTCCAGGCTGACGTCAAAAATCGCCTGTTTTTCACCATAAAATACATCCACATTGCGCGCCGTCAGCTTCGGTTTATCACTTAACGGAACGCCGTGTGTTTCGTGGTTCTCAATAATACTCATAAATCAGTTATCCAGATCTTAAATTCGTTTAATGATTACCAACGGCGCTCAAGACGTCGGCGCAGCATAACAGCGGCAGTATTCATCACAATCAGGAAGCCCAGCAGAACAATAATGGCGCCGGATGTACGTTCCGTGAAGGCCCGTTCCGGGCTGTCTGACCAAAGGAAAATCTGCACCGGCAGAACCGTTGACGGATCATTCACAAACCCAGGTACGTCGACCACAAACGCCACCATACCAATCATCAGCAGCGGCGCCGTTTCACCCAGAGCCTGTGCCATACCAATGATGGTACCGGTCAGCATACCCGGCAGTGCCAGCGGCAGTACATGGTGAAAGACCACCTGCATCTTGGAAGCACCCAGGCCATACGCTGCTTCGCGGATGGATGGCGGCACAGCTTTAATAGCAGCACGGCCGGAAATAATAATGGTCGGCAGCGTCATCAGCGTCAGAACCAGACCACCCACCAGCGGGGTGGAACGCGCCACACCAAAGATGTTGATGAAAATAGCCAGACCGAGCAGACCAAAGGTGATCGACGGTACCGCCGCGAGGTTGTTGATGTTGATTTCAACAAACTCGGTAATTTTATTTTTCGGCGCAAACTCTTCCAGGTAAATCGCCGCCGCCACACCAATCGGGAATGACAGCAGGAAGGTAACCATCAGCGTCAGCAGAGTGCCTTTAATAGCACCGTGAATACCAGCCATCTCAGGTTCACGCGAATCACCGTTGGTGAAGAAGCGGGTATTGAACTTGGTATGCAATGCACCGCTGTCCACCCAGCCATTCAGCCACTTAAGCTGCACGTCCGACAGACGGGAATGCTCGCCTTCCAGTTCACGATCATGCTTGAACCACTGGTCGACATCATCGTCCGCCAGCAGATCAATGCTGATGGTTTTGCCAATCAACGAAGGATCCGCCTGAACTTCTTCCATAAGCTGCCAGGATGCTCCCGAGCTGATCAGACTATAAAGCTGACGGCGCTCTTTGCGGCCATCCGGCTGCATAGTGGCTTTCAGATGATTCTTGATCAGGCCATCAAAATTCGCCCGGCGGATTTCATCGTCATCCGACTTTGACGTCAGCCCCAGCGTATCGCCATCGAGCAGGATCTCAGTGGTGACAAAAGTCTGGGTAAAGGCAGAAGTACCTTTCGACAGAATGTTGCCAAACAGAACCACCAGGCACAGCAGACCAAACAGTACAGACGCCATACCGTAAACACGGAAGCGGGATTCCGCCGCACGGCGGCGCTTCATGCTGTGCTCTACTTTTTCACGGGTTGTTATCAGGTTATCAGTCATATTGTTCCCGGTATTTCTGCACAATTTTCAGAGCGACATAGTTCAGCGCCAGCGTAACAAGGAAGAGCACCAGACCCAGCGCAAACGCTGCCAGCGTTTTCGGTGAATCGAATTCCTGGTCACCTACCAGCAGGGTAACGATCTGCACAGTTACGGTGGTCACACTTTCCAGAGGGTTGATGGTCAGGTTGGCCGACAGACCCGCCGCCATGGCGACAATCATGGTTTCACCGATAGCCCGTGACACCGCCAGCATAATCGCACCAACGATACCTGGCAGTGCTGCCGGGATGACCACCTGGCGCACGGTTTCGCTGCGTGTGGCACCAAGACCGTAACTGCCGTCGCGCAGAGACTGTGGCACAGCATTAATCACGTCATCTGACAGAGACGATACGAACGGAATAATCATCACGCCCATCACCAGACCGGCGGCCAGAGCACTTTCGGAGGACACATCCAGTCCCCAGCTTTCACCCAGACCACGGATCACCGGAGCCACGGTCAGAGCGGCGAAGAAGCCATACACAACCGTCGGAATACCGGCCAGAATTTCCAGCGCCGGTTTAGCATAAGAACGGATACGCGGCGTCGCGTATTCAGACAGATAAATGGCCGACATCAGACCGATTGGCACGGCAATCAGCATGGCGATAAATGAAATCAGCAGCGTACCGGCAAACAGCGGAACGGCACCGAACTCACCGGAAGAACCTGCCTGATCAGGACGCAGGGCAATCTGTGGCGACCAGCTGGTACCAAACAGGAAGTCGAATACATTGACCTTGCCGAAGAACATCCAGGATTCATACAGAACGGAAGCCAGAATCCCCAGTGTGGTCAGTACCGCAATACCAGAGCTGGCGAACAGCATAGTACGTACCAGACGCTCAACTTCAGAGCGGGCACGCAGTTCGCCCTGAATGCGGCGCCAGCTGAGTGCCAGACCCAGCAGAGCCAGCGCCAGAATCATGCCGGTATGCAGCATGCTGGTACGGGATTCCAGGGCTTTAAGGTGATCCACTGCCGGCGTCAGTTCCGGGCTTTCAGCCAGTCCGCTGCCGCTGGCCAGGTTGTGCACCTTACTGATGGCAAGCTGGATATCCGTGGCAGTACCTGCCTGGATATGCTGTGGCAATTGCACGATCAGCAGGTGATCCACAACCCGTTGTTCAAACAGACTCCAGATAATCAGCAGTAACAGAGGTGGCAGACCGGTCCAGAGAGCAACCAGGGCACCATAGTGAGTTGGCAGGGAATGCAGTGTAGCGCCCTGATTGGCAATGGCCCGCGCTTTGTTCCGGCCCAGCAGGTAGCCCCCGCCAAGCAGAATCAGAAGCACGATAATGAGACTACTGTAATTCATGAGGTCTTGTCTGAATGTTAAGTTATTGAACGTGCAAAAGCCGGAGCATGCCCCGGCTTTTACTGTGTGGTCCGCAGAGACCTACTTACTTGGCAGACAGGGTAATCAGATCTTTAGCAACCTTAACCTGTTTTTTGTAAGCCTCTTCTGTCAGCGGGATCATACCTTTTTCTGACAGGTAACCGTCTTCACCCATGGCACGTTCAGAAGTGAACTCAGCCAGGTATTCTTTGATACCAGGGATTACGCCAACGTGTGCTTTCTTAACATAGAAGAAAAGAGAGCGGCTGATTGGGTAAGAGCCATCGGAAATATTGTCGAAAGTCGGGATTTTACCGTTTACAACAGCACCCTGCACCTTATCTTCGTTCTCTTCCAGGAAGCTGTAGCCGAAGATACCGAATGCATCAGGGTTAGCGACCAGTTTCTGCACGATCAGGTTGTCGTTTTCGCCGGCTTCAATGTAAGCGCCGTCTTCACGAACACCGTGACATACGGCTTTGTACTTGTTCTTGTCGGTCTTTTTCATCTCTTTGATGAACGGGAAAGTCTTACAGCCACCTTCCATTGCCAGTTCAGCGAAAGCGTCACGGGTACCGGAAGTTGGTGGAGGTCCCAGAACTTCGATTTTCTTGTTTGGCAGAGCCGGGTTTACGTCTTTCCAGGTTTTGTATGGGTTATCAACCAGGGTCTCAGAACCGTCAGCAGCCGGAACAACTTTAGCCAGAGCCAGGTACAGATCTTTCAGCGTAACGCTCATCTGCTCAGCTTCGTGAGAGTTAGCGAAGGTGATGCCGTCGAAACCGATGGTGATTTCAACGATGTCTTTAACGCCGTTCTGTGCACACAGCTCCACTTCAGATGGCTTGATCGCACGGGAAGCGTTAGTGATGTCAGGAGTAGCGCCACCAACACCGCTACAGAACAGCTTCAGACCGCCACCGGAACCGGTAGACTCAACCTTTGGAGTACGGAAGTCAGTAGACTTACCGAAACGTTCAGCCACAACGGTAGAGAACGGGTAAACAGTGGATGAACCAACAATGCTGATGTAGTCACGTTCTGCGTGAGCAGCAACGCTCATTACAGAGGCCAGTACGGCAGCGCCGGTTAACAGAGCTTTTTTCATAATCGCTTCCTTTGTCATTCCGTCCAGTGGGCGGATGTATCGTGTTTGGTTGCTGCGGATTATTGAGGAGCAATGTTACAAAAATATGACATCCACATCGATTATGACACTGATATTACAGTTATGTGACAGCAGGATGGGCCAACAAACCCAGTAACGGCGTGGCCTGAGCGACAGTTGATGCTTTTCTCAAAGGCCATCAGACTGTTGTCATAAACATAGTGTTGCCAGTAAAGCGCCGCTGGCTGAGCTTCCCTTGCCGGGTCATCAACGGAAAGGGCAGGAATTGCCAGCACACAGAAGAAGAGAAGCAATAATTGCACGATGGTTTTACTTTAAGATTTAACCTGCCAGCAATACCGCTGATTGGCCACTTAGTTACCCGCCAGGGGAAGTATTTACCGGTCAGCACATCCCTGTAAGTTATTGATATTTCTGACTTCAACTGCCGTCAGGTTATTGATAACCTGCCGTTAATACTATGTTTCAGGCCAAAGTCGGGTGTTTTGCCTGAATAAAAAACAGTACACTCGCGGAAAAATAATACTAACTCTGGTTGACCCATGAATTATCAAACTGAGGCGCGCGACGATTGTGAGCCCTCACCGGAAGGCGAACTCACGCTCCGTCTGATTCCTACCCGTAACGAAACCAATGTCCACGGTGATATCAGTGGTGGCTGGGTAGTTGCACAAATGGACCACGCGGCAGAAACCGTCGCTACCCGTCTGGCAAAAGGCCGCATAGCCAATGTCGCACTGGAATCTGTGGTGTTTATGTCGCCGATCCGGGTTGGCGCTGCCGTGTGCTTCTATACCCGTCTGCTGGATATCGGCAGTTCATCTATCCGCATCGCCATCGAAGTCTGGACCCGCAACCCGAATGAGCCAGCGCGCCATAAAGTCGTGGATGCAGTCTTTGTGTATGTGGCCATTGATGAGCATGGGCGCATCCGCCGCGTACCGAAAGATAAAGCCTGAATCAGGCATGAGCCCCGGCAGGGCTCAGCCCGGCTGACGTGGCTGGTCAGTCCAGCCCCATGGCTTTCATCACAACATGCTGTTTGACCGGTAACAGGCGGTCAAACAGACGCATGCCTTCATTGCGCATCCAGCGCAGCAGCGGGTCATCTGCAGCAAACAGACGTTTAAAGCCTTCCATTACCGCCATGGTGCTCAGGTTATCCGCCTGACGACGGCGCTGATAACGTGCCAGCACCAGCGCACTGCCAATATCCAGACCTTTCGCCTGGGCGCGCAGCAGTTCTTCCGCCAGCGTCTGAGCATCTTTAAAACCAAGGTTTACACCCTGTCCGGCCAGTGGATGAATGGTGTGTGCCGCATCGCCGGCCAGCACAATACCTTCACACCAGTAATCTTTGGCGTGGCGCTGGCGCAGCGGGAAGCGGGCTTTGGCTGAGCTGGCCGTAACCGCGCCGAGGCGCCCTTCAAAAGCCTGAGTCAGCGCGGCATTAAAAGCATCGTCGTCGAGCGCCAGCAGCTCATCGGCCTCTTCTTCAGAAGTTGACCAGACAATAGATGCCAGATGTTCATCGTGCGGCATTGGCAGAAAGGCCAGCGGCCCCTGTGGACGGAAGCGCTGCCAGGCAGTCGCGGCGACCGGCTGCTCACAGCGCACGGTTGCCACAATGGCGTGATGACCATAATCCCACTCGCGGGTTGGCAGCCCGGCCCAGGCCCGCACCCGGGACAGTGCGCCATCGGCACCAATCACCAGTTTCGCCTGCAACAGAGTGCCGTTCTCCAGCGCCACCGGGGTGTAGCCCTGAGCGTCACGGTTATCGAGATAACGGACCTTTTCAGCAAGGATATCCACAGCGCCGTGGCCGGCATCAGCGGATGCCTGCAGGCTCTGCTGAATACCCCACAGCGTATGGCGGTTTTCTACGATATGTCCCAGTGCCGGAACATGCAGGTCAGCGGCAGCAAAGTTTACCGCGCCAGTACCCTCACCATCCCACACCACCATACTGGTATAAGGTGCCAGACGTTCTGCCGGGATATTCTGCCAGGCGCCAAGCTGCTCGAGGAAAGCGCGGGTTTTTTCGGTGAGAGCCGACACGCGCAGATCGAAGTCGCTGATATCCGTTCCCGCCGCCGGCGGCTGCTGTGAGAAATTCGGATCGATCAGCGCTGTTTTCAATGGCTGTTTCAGCGCCTGATTGCCCTGCACCAGCGCCGCCGCGATGGACTGACCCACCAGTCCGGCGCCAACAATAACTACATCATATTGCATGGTTATTCTCCGCTGATGCCAGCTCTCGCCGGCGCTGAAGTTACCGGGGTCAGAGCTGCCGCTTTCTGGCCTAACCCCATAGCATGACGGGTGAACAGGCGTCGCGCTGTCGGTGCTGCAGCCATGGCCAACAGACCAGCATCACGCAACACACTCACCACTTTCGAGGAGGAGCCGAACATCTTCGGCAGCAGATCGCTGGCACCAACCGTATTGAACTGATCCGCCTGCTGCTGGCGCTCATAGGCCTGCAGCATGTTCAGATCGCCCAACGCTGTACCCTGAGCAAAGGCACGGTTGAGGTGCTCTGCCAGTACTGCGGTATCACGGATGGCAAGGTTAAACCCCTGTCCGGCCACCGGATGCAGACTGTGGGCGGCATTGCCGAGTAACACCAGCGAGCGGCGTACCTGCTCTGAGCTGCGCACCAGCCCCAAAGGATACGTCGCCCGTTCGCCCGCTTTCTTCAGCCGGCCCAGACGGTAACCGATCTGGGTTTGCAGACGCGCCAGTAATGCGTCATCGGACAACTGCATAACGCCGTCGATCTCATCGTTATTCAGGGTCCAGACCACGGCAAAGTGATTACTTCTTAACGGCAGGAAAGCGATCGGGCCATCGCTGCTGAAACGCTCATACGCCCAGTGGCCGTGAGGCTGATCAACTTCTACCTGAGTGACCAGAGCATGTGTGCCATAGTCGTTTCTTTGATGACGGATACCAAGACTGGACGCCAGCGGTGAGCGCGCACCATCCGCCATCACCAGCAGCGAAGTCTGCAGCTGAGTACCATCGGCGAAGGTCAGCAGCGCACCTGCTGCATTCATACTGACCGCGCTGACGCTGGCCGGCGCCTTGATATCAACGCCCTCACGGGCGATGGTCTTCAGCAGGCCATAACCCAGTGCGGCGTTCTCAACGATGTAGCCCAGCGCCTCAGCATTCTGTTCACTGGCATGCAGATGCGCCTGCCCAAAGCGGCCCTGATCCGATACCTGAATATGTTCAATGGCACAGGCACGTTCCTGCATCAGAGACCAGAGACCAAGCTGCTCCAGCATCTGCTGCGTGCCGTAAGACAGCGCCGTAGCGCGCCCATCAAAGCTTGGCGGGCGACTGGCCAGATCGCCATCCCAGTTCAGTTCATGACGATCAATCAGGGTCACGTTAAGACCCGTGCTTATGGCCGGACCCAGCAGGTGGACCAGACTGGCACCCACCATACCTGCGCCTAAAACCACGACATCGGTCTGTGGAATCTGTGCATTCATGCTGTTCTTTACCTTTCTCAGCCCTGAATCAGAGCCTCTACGTCTGCGACGTCTTTTACCACGCCGGTGGTCAGTACCTTGCAGCCGTCTTTGGTGACGACGACGTCATCTTCGATGCGGATACCAATACCACGCCATTGTTCGTCGACGGTCAGATCATCCGGCGCGATATACAGGCCGGGTTCAATGGTCATTACCATGCCTTCTTCCAGAATGCGCCATTCGCCGTCGATGCGGTATTCACCCACGTCGTGGACATCCATACCCAACCAGTGACCGGTTTTGTGCATGTAAAACGGTTTGTAGGCCAGGCTTTCGATCAGTTCACTGACCTCGCCCTGCAGCAGGCCGTATTCCACCAGACCTTCAACCAGCACTTTCACTGCCACTTCGTGCGGGGTGTTCCAGTCAACGCCGGGTTTCACTGCGGCGATGGCGGCATAGTTGGCGTCCAGTACCAGTTGGTACAGCTTGCGCTGCGGCTCGCTGAACTTACCGTTGGCCGGGAAGGTACGGGTAATGTCTGAGGCGTAGTAATCCAGTTCACAACCGGCGTCGATCAGAATCAGATCGCCATCTTTAATTTCTTCGGTGTTCTGGGTGTAGTGCAGAATACAGGCGTTATCGCCGGTACCGACAATGGACGGGTAAGCCGGCCAGCGCGAACCCGCAGCCATAAAGGTACGCATCAGCTCGGCTTCCAGCTCATATTCGTACATGCCCGGTTTTACCATGCTCATCACCCGGGTATGGGCGTCGGCACTGATGTCCGCCGCACGCTGCATCACTTTGATTTCCGCCGCCGATTTGATCAGGCGGATTTCATGCAGCAGATGATCCAGTGCGCTGAATTCACGTGGTGGCGTGGCACCGTTACGCACCTGCATTTTGATGTGGTTGACCCACTGCATCAGCTGATTATCAAAGTTCGGGCTGACCCCAAGGCTGGCGTACACACGGTCTTTGCCTTCGATCAGGCCTGGCAGGATGTCGTCGATATCACTGATCGGAAACGCGTCATCACAGCCCAGCACCTGCGGAGCCGCTTCCGGACCAACACGGCGGCCGGTCCAGATTTCCTGCTCTTTGAGTTTCTCCTGACAGAAGAGTACATATTCACCATGCTCACGGCCGGGAAGCAGCACCACCACCGCATGTTCTTCAGCAAAGCCAGACAGATAATAGAAATCAGAATCCTGGCGAAACGGGTGCTCAACATCGCGGTTGCGGATGGTGGGCGGCGCCGAGGGAATGATGGCGATGCTGTTCGGGCTCATCATGTCCATCAGTTGCTGACGACGTTTCGCGTACTCTTTTGGATCTAACTTCATAATTACCTCGGTTGCCGTAAAAACGAACAATTCATTAATGCAGGGTTTTGCTGGCAGGACCCTGTTTGTTCATGGCGTAGAAAACGGTCAGAGCGGCGATACGGGCATGTTCCGCCAGCTCCAGATATAACATTTCATTGTCCGGGTCGGCCGGATCATCCAATTGTGCGTTGGAGAAAGCGTCCAGATCCTGCAGCACTTCCATCACGTCTTCCGGCACTTTGCCCTGTACCCGGCCAGACGCACCGAAGCCATCAAGAAAACCTTTGCTCCACTGTGCCAGACACTCCACCTGCTCATCGATATCGGCATCTTCATCCGCAGGCAGCAGGATAGCGAAATCCATGGCTTCGCCGCTGAGGCCGGTCAGTACTTCTTCATAGAAGTCGCGCAACAGATCTTTCAGGTTATCCGGCAGGTCATTTTCAAGCTCCAGATACTCCTGCGCTTCCACCATCCAGGCATCATCGGTCAGGCGGCCACCGGCGGAAAGAAAACCCGTCAGCCAGCCCTGCAGGGCGGATGGTGTCTGAAAACAGCCGGACTCAACCCAGAGGTCGGCAGCGGTGTTAAAATCGATGGTCATAATATCCCCGGAACATTCAATAAGGTTGGCATTCTAACACCGACGCCACACAGATTTCTGCGATAATCGGGAATGTCGCTCAGCGTCAGCTTCCACTCGTTGACCATCCGGCCAAGTGCCTCTTATAGTGTAGCGTGAGGCTTAACAGAACCTTCTGAAGATCAACGGAAAACTGATGCAAAACCCTGAACTGCGCAACCTGCAGCGAAAGATTGAAAAGTTAATCAGTGCGCACGAGACTCTGCGTGAGCAGAATAAGGCTATGCGTGTTGCTGAGGCTGAATGGCAGGCAGAGCGTGCCAAGCTGATGCAACAGAACGAAATCGCCCGCCGTAAGGTTAACGAAATGATTACCCGCCTGCAGACTCTGGAGCGCAACAGTGGCTAATTCTTCCCGTATTCTTGAGCTGACCATCCTCGAGCGTGAGTACCGTATCAACTGCCCGGAAGGCGCAGAAGAAAAACTGCGCGAAGCAGCGCGCTACCTGAACGACAAAATGGCAGAGATAAAAAATGCCGGAGCAGCAACAGGTAAGGTACTTGGAACAGACCGTATTGCCGTTATTGCTGCCCTGAATATCGCCAACCAACTGCACGAACTGCAGGCCGAACAGGCGGAAACCCGTACTTCGCTCGCCACCATCGACGCTCTGGTGGATGAAGCACTGGAACAGGATATGCAGCTGGAGTTATAAACAGAGCTGTGATCCGCCCATTTTATCAATCGACAATAAAGCGGACCTGAGTCCGCTTTTTTGTGCGTTGCTTTCAGCCACCCTGTTGCTCACGCAACAGCGCCTGCTGTGCCTCCATTAACGCCTGCTGCAGACGTTGTTGCAGGTCGTAGGCATTGGCCAGCGACATCACAATGCGGTTATTGATCACCGCATTACCCGGCGACGATTTATGGTGGTTACCGAATTCAAATGTCACCTCATCGCTGCCAACAAAGATATTGGCAATATCGCGGTAACAATATTCGAGATCGGGCGACACATAGGCACTGATTTTTACTTGCTGATCACTCATAACTGCATATTACCTTCAGGACATAATCAGGACTTTGGTTTGTGAAGGTGCCAGCGTCATGCCGCCTGGTGCATTGGTCAGATTCTGCATCGCCGGAGACAACATTTTCGTCGCCGGCATCCCGCCGGTAAAGACTTTAACACTGCCCATCATGCTGCGTGCCGGCCCCATCATCATGCCCGACATCACACCGCCCAGAGCCCCCGCGTTATCCCCCATACTCATAGGAACCGTGGTTGCCAGATTATGCGCAGGCATCATGTTGATGAAATGCTTCAGCGAGCAGGTCGGCGGTAACGCCATCGGCAACATGGCGGTATTGGGATAAGGCATGGGCGTCGGGATTGGCCCCGCTGGCGATGGCACAGGTGTCAGACAGACATCCGGCATAGCAAATTGCATCCCCGACAATGAACAGTTAGCAAACATAAAAAGCCCCTCAGCCCATGTGAATATGTTCACCATCGATGCGCGTATCTTTCTCGCTGACCATAATGGTGTGTTTTGAATTCATGCTGTAGAGCCCGCGACTGCTGTGCGCCATATTGCCGGTCTCCACTTTATCCATTTCTTCTGTTTTGCGGGTGTAATTCTGAAACTGCTGAACAGCCTGCTTTGCCATGCTCTGCAGCCAGTCAGTGATCAATTGCAGACGCCCGATTCGCACCGTCATGCGTTCCCCACTCACCAGGCCGGTATCAAACTGACCGATAATTTCTGCACTCTTGATAACCTGCTGGGTAGATAACTGAGTAAGACGATCACTGTACAAGGTCAGAGACTCTGTACTGGTCAGAGAGAGGTTCTGAGCGCCGCAGATATCCGTCTCTTCCGCCAGCGATAACCTCATGGTGCCTGTGTCACGCTCAAGAATAGCGAGTATATATAATACCTGCCCGGCGCTGCTCACCAGTACAGTATCACCCGCTTGCGGTTCCACCAGACAACTGAATGCCTGCTTTGCCTTAAGAGTGCGTCCATTTACTTCGATACGCCATAACCCGGATTCTGCAGACACCACAACAGCCTGGTATTGACTGTCATTTGCCAGCGGCAAGGTAACGACTTTTTCACCGTTATAACTCATCATCTGTTCTCCTTTTTTGCTGACATCGGTCAGGATGTAATCCAGTTACGTGCTTTTTTACGTTGTTCATCTGTGCCCTGCGCAGCTGCTTTGTTTGCGCCCTGCCAGACACATTGCTCGTCGTACATTTCATGCAGCTTCGCCATTGTCAGGTCGGATGCTGAAAAATCACACTGCATAAAAACAGCATTGGAAAGATCTGCATAATGGAAGGATGAACCTGCGAACACGCAATTGCGGACAACAGATTCATTCATCATCGTCATTTCAAAATTAACTTTTCTGAAAAAACATCCGTCTGCGTTAATCTTCTGCAGACTAGCCTGCTTCAGATTGCAGCTATCAAACGAAGCTCCGGTAAGCTGAGCTTCATATAAATTGGCCATTTCCATATCTGCGCCATCGAAACGGCAACGCTGAATGTTACTTCCGGAAAAGGCGGTCTGTTTCAGATCGCATGCGGAAAAATCGCAACCAGAAAGATCACATTCTTTCAGCTGACTTAACGACAGGGTCATGCCAGAGAAATCGACACCTGGTAATTCAGCTCTATTCAGAAAAACCATACTGAACTGACACTGGTCAAATTGATTATCTGAGAATTCACATTGAATAACCGATGCCTTGCGGAATGAACACTGTAAAAATGATACCGAGTTAAGTGAACTTTCATTCATTGAATGAGTATCAAAAAGACAATCAGAAAATGTCGATCGACTCAGATCAGAATTCTGAACAATACCCTGAAAAAAGGTAACACCTTTCATCATACTGGCCGGAAATTCCGAGTTGATAATATTGCATTGAGAAAACCGGATATCTTCAAATACACTCTGTAAAAACAGGCAGCCAATAATATTCACACCATGAGCATCAAGCGTATCAAACCGGCAACGTTCAAAGCGGCAATCGTTGAACAATACATCGGTAAGATCGGTTGCAGAAAAAACACAGTCAAAAAATTTTGCCTGCGGAAAAACCCCACCACTTAAATCTGCCTGAAAAAAGCTTATACCGTGGTATTCAGCATCACTGATGATGTCGCCATTTTTAACCTGAGCAATTACACCCGTTGCGGTCGTTGCTGCTTCTGTTGCAATAAGGTCGTTCAGTCGCAGATTACTCAAGATGGTCTCCAGTCACGCAATACGGTGGCATCGAGATTCGCGCCACTGAAATCCGATCCTTTAACAATTGCCTGGATAAAATCCGTCCCATACATATTGGCGCCACGAAAGTTGGTATCGGTCAGGCGCGCCCGGGTCATAATGGACTCCATCAGATCGGAGCGGTTAAAACTGGCATGACTCAGATCAGCCTTCTGAAAACGGGCACTGACACTGCGGCAACCATCAAACAGAGCGCTTTTCAGAGCCGCTCCGCTAAAGTTGGTATATTCAAGACGGGCATTGGCGAATACTGCTTTTTCAAAACGGATATTCTGAAGGTTGGCCATATTCAATACCGCATCAGTGAAATTTAACTGCTTGAAAACAAAGTCTTCATCAGAACTGACGAAGCAATTACGGCTCATATCCGCAGATGTGAAATCAACCCCTTCCAGCCGGCACCCGACCCAAACCGAAGAAGGCATAACAGCACCATTGAAGCGGCTGTTAATTAATGAGGAATGTACAAAACTGCAGGTTTCCAGTTCAGCCTGTTCAAACACACAACCTTCAATGGTAACTTCCAGAAATGCCCAGCCGCGGACAGAAGCATTGCGGAAGCTGACGCCATAGAGACTGGTTTCCAGCGCATCCGGCATTACTATGGTGGCGGAATCAAAAATTGCCTGAAACAGGTCTGCTTTACTCAGTATCGTATTTTTCACAGAGCAGCGGACAAAGCGTGTACCATGGCAGATTGCGGATCCGATATTACTTCCATCGAGCACAGCATCGGTCAGGTCAGCACCACTCAAATCCGCTCTTGCCAGTACAGCGCCGGTAAAATTCGTGCCAACACAACTGGCACCACGCAGATTCACCTGCTCCATCAGGCAACCGGAAAAATCCAGCCCATCCAGTTTACAACCACTGAGATCAAGACAGGCCCAATCCTGCCGACTCAGCGCTGCTGAAGTATTCACACAGCGCATCAGCTGCTGCCGCCGCTCTGCATCATCGCTATGAGGCGACAGACCGTCTGCACCGAAATGAGCAGACAATACGTAACCAGACATAAACTGATCACGTAACTGCGACAGAGTGTCTGCTACATCGCCTTTCAGCCTTTCTTCCAGCGCCAGCAGACGCGCTTTTACTGCGCTTAAAGACTCACTTCCCGCCAACATTGGATTAGCTGACTGCTGATGCACGGCTTGCCTGGCTTTGATCAGCTCAGCATCTGCAGCAATCAATTGCCGTCGTATTTCCTGCTCGTTCAGACGAGGTAATTCTGTTCGTTGCGGCGTAGCGGATTGCTCTTCTGCAGACAATGATTCCAGACGCTGCAGTAATGCTTTTCTGTGCTGTGGTTCGACTGCAGAACCCGTAGCGGATACAGCTTCATCGCCGCGATCCATTTGACGCAGAATATCTTCAAATGACCGTTTTATCTGTGGATTAACATCAGTGATAACAGCGCGTTTGCGGGCTTCTGCGAGATCGTCAATTTCCCTGATAACACTGTCCATTTTCTCAAACGTAAACTCAGAGAAATCAATGGACGAAGAACCTGATGCAACGCCAGGCAGAAGTTTGTCCAGCACGCTGAGCATAGGGTCTGGCTCCTGAACAGCGGGAGCAGCGTCAAGACTCGCAATAAGATCTGCTTTTTTATCGGCAGCGATATCTGCCTGATCTATTCTTTTTTTGGCATCCTCGATCTGCTCACTGAGGTGTTTTTTAATTTCCTCATTCACCGCTGCGGTTTTACGCTGCATATTCTCTGAAAAAGCATTTTTTCCGCCACCTGCTGCGCCCTGCACATCTTCGGTTAACATCTGTAATGCTGTTTTATGATCAGGAGGAATCAGGTCTTTAGTATTCAGCGAATCTTCCAGAGGAGAAGGGTTTTCGATACGTCGCAGCAAGGCGTTGCGGTAGTGTGCTGCTGGCTGTGGATTTTCAGCATATTCATAGCCTAATAACACATGGCTGATTTCTTCAGCATCATCACTACAGGCTTCTGTCACACCACGCCAGATCAGCTGAACGACACCATCTTCTGCCGATTGTGAGCTGCCGCTACCGGAGACGGCTTCAGGGAAAAACCAAACAGTATCAAGATTAAGACTGATATCCGCTAACTGATAACCGCCGTTATCATCAGCGCGCTGGCGGATAACACAACGCGGAACCAGGCCGGGCAGATTACCCTTTATCTGTGGCAGTCGGGGACTTAGCCCTTCCAGCTGATAGGCTTCATTACCGCGGAGAAAGCCAGAGAACCACTGATCATCCGGTGCTGACATAAAAAGCCGCCAGTCCATATCCTGTGGATAGCCAGGAAAATAATTTTCCATGTATCTCTTATCATACGTTCCCTGATATTTAGCACGCTGCGGACAGTGAACAGGAAGAGGAGAATAACCTGCCGGGGTATAGCGTTTTTTTGCCGACTCAGTGGTTTCTGACAGCAGTTCAATATTAGGTAATTCCTTAGTCTGAAACCCTTTTCCAGCAGGATTAAGGTCATAATTCTGACCACCATAGCTGTAGCTGTAACGCAGGGGCATGGCAACGAAAGGTTGCGGCGACGATGGCAGTCCCGCCGTCCACTGCCGGTCACCAAACACGTTCAGACTCTTTTCCTGATCAGCCAGCTTCACTCGGGTTTTACCCGCCGTGACCATCTGATTATCCGCAGCGCAGAAGCGTCCGCTCAGCAACCATTCTGTGAAGGGTTTGGGCATGCCCATATCCAGCAACGGCGGATCATCCATTGCCTGCATCATGGAATCCAGATAGTCATGAAGCAGCACTGGCTTACTATCTCTGAGAGAAATGCACATAGAAGCCGATACCACCCAATACCAGCGGCGGTTGTGTTCCAGGACTCTGCTGCTGGCTGTCAACTGCATAGGTGAACAGATCTTCATAATCGATTACACAAAAATGCAGGTATAAGCAGTGTTCAGTTTGACACTGGACTGATCCAGGGCAGTAACATCACTTTTAATACTGACCAGACTCTTTTCCAGCGCTGTATTTTTATTAACCAGATCAACCATGCCGCTGTAAACCGATGCCCGCAGCTCGCTCACTAATTGGGCGGCCGGAACATCGGCTTTTACTCTTCCTTTGGCGTTGAATTTCAGTTCGACGCCCGGATTGAGGTCTACAGAAATTTTATTAGAAAATCCCGCATCAATATCAATGGTTCCGGATAAATCTATTTTCATATTCAGGTTACCACTGAAACTGATTGCCAGAGATACATCACGCTGAGCTGACAGTGAAAATGATGTTGTTCCACCAAAATTAAACGATGATTTCGCCGACTCGGAATAGGAAAAATCCATTTCAGCACTGCCCATACCATTTTCAACTTTGGTGTTGTAGGCCGCCAGTGCTCCTGTAGCTACGTTATAACTACGGGATTCGGATATCCTTGAATCATCGGTTTTGTAGGATTTGGACCAGGATGATTTGTGATTCTGTCCTTTGCCATGCCATGTCGTTTCTTCGGTAACAAAGAAATCACCCTCTTTTTTAGCTGTCATATCCGATGTCAGCTGGCCGGAAGAATTCCAGGTCTTAGCAAAAGTTTCGCGGTTTTTCTTCTTTTCCCATGCACGCAGAACGCCATTATGGAACGTCATTTCAATATTGGCGGTATTAGCATCTGTATGGGTTACTTCCAAACTATTAACGCGATCAGATACATCAATACCTTCACCGAACTTATAGTCGTAGGAGGCATTGTAACTTTTACTGACGTTCATACCTCCGGCACCCCAGGCACCATCAGTGTTAACCGAGAAGGTTTTCCCTGTTGCCGTTGTGTCTATACCTGTTGTGCCATATGACGAAGGTGTTACATCGTCGCTGCTCAGACCATTCATTTCCAGCTGGCTGAAGTCTACGCTGGTCCAATCCGGGCCGGTGTTTTCAAGAATATCGCCACTACGGCTGTCCAGCTGAACTTTTATATTCAGCGGTGCTTCCTGATCAATAAAGTTTTCTTCGTAACTGTTACCCAGATTGTAATTCCAGTAGCCACCGAAATCGTACAGATTGCCATTATGCCAATGCAGCTTATCGCCTTCCCGGATTTCAAATGCGTCACCGTAGTGACGGGTAATAATGTAATCACCTGAACTTTCATCGGCGTCTGTGATTAAAGCCACACTGGTATCGGATGGATCAATAAAATTATTATTCTGATCAAATGCACCACGATTGGTGTAATAGTTTTTGATCGTGCCACTCAGAGCACTGTCGTCTGCTCTGTTATGCTGAACCGTTGTACTGTAGTTATAGCGACCTTCTTTCGAACTGAATAACAGCATTCCCTCGGTTTTTATCACTGCATGATTCGGATTCGCATGAGTTACCGGTGCAGGATGACTGGAATTTTCCAGCGCGTATTGAATATATGGGCAATTAGGGTTGCTGTAATGGAAGCCTATCGACACCTCGGTGCCCGGTGATAATGGCATATCGTGACTGTTCATTCCGGCAGTCGCCTGAGCCTTCCGCAGCCAGGGCAGGGCTGAGTAATCATTGATAAAACCATTAAACGACACTTTATAGCGGCCGAACTCATTGCGTTGAGGTAACAGTGAAGATTGGGTATCACTGACCACCTTGCCAATCAGAGAACTGGCTTCCGGCTGAGGTGTGTTAAGCGGAGGCCGGTAGCCAACCGTTGCCGGAATCAGTGTTACTTCCACTTCATAGCTGGCGACTTCAGATGATTCCCGTCCACGGCGAACTGTGCGCAGCGCTGCAAGATTCTGACCGCGATGCTTACAGGAAATAACGACCGCCTGCGCAAAATCCCCATCGTCGTCTGTATTTACAATAAAGCCCGGATAAAAAACAGGCTGATCATGACTGGCTACCACATAGCTGCGCATTCCCGTCATGGCTTCGTAGCGCGCCTGAGCAAGATAAGAGGCTTCATCACTGGATTCGATGTCACCTATCTGTACCGTAATTTCCTTTTCGTTTTCTTCTTTATCTGCCGGATAATATTCTTCAATCAAAGTACTGGCGGTTTGTGGGTTATAGCCAACCACTTTAATCTGAACAGGACCTCTGGAATTTGTTTTCTCTTCCCAGTCGTAAAATTTCATCAGATCGTTCTGACTGCTGCCACTTTGGGTTTTAAAAATACCGTCGATAAAATCCAGATAATCAGCACCATCGGCAACCACTAACTGATTTTCGAAATGATCGAAATAATAGTAAATCCCCCAGTGTTCAGTTAAGCGACTGAAAAAACTGAAATTGGATTCCTGATACTGGCAAATCAACTGTTTTACCGGCAAGGTCGCACCAAGGCTGATATTAAGCGAAGTACCGCTATTATCTGCATCTGCCCTTAGCTGGTAGTCGATAATATCTGAAATATCGTTACCGCTTTCGTTGTAGAAAATTTCAGATTTATTATTGGTATCTGCGAGTAACAATTTAGGACGCAGACACAAAGTCCAGAGGCCATTCTTTGCTGATACATCAGTAATATAACCGCGAATGAAAATATCCTCACCATACAGATCTTCGTCGGGCTTTACTGTGTAAACGGCATCCTCGTTAATCGCTTCCGCCAGGCGCAGATTATCCGGAGCCTGACAGACAAGCCGGTATTCAAAAGGCGCACTGATGGATTCGTACCCCTCGACTTCCACCACAGTTAAATCGGTGCTGCCGACGGTCAGTTTGAAGGCGGGTACAGACATAGAAGCTTCCTGTCATATTCCTGTCATGTGATACAGGAATTCCATTGCATTTAGTTATTTAAGCGTAACCGCTTATTTAAATAACTCATTAATCAATCAGATGTTCCGACGTTGACGGAACAGCCCGATATGACTTTGCAGCGACGACTTTCTGCTGGCTATGTTTTGCTTAATTCTCCCGGGACTCATTCCCCTCAGGACATAACGATGTTCATAACGACGCTTTGTTATCCCATCCCGGCAAGCAAGATTCACAACGTATCACACAAGGCGGGCGGATGTTACATTTGTGTACAAAGTGAAAGTATTAGTCCTTTGACTGATATTCAAGTTTTATGCTAAGCCAGAGATGCTTTCAGTGCCTGTCTTTTTCTTGTAACAGGGGTCTTTTTAGCATTTTCATTCTGTTATAATTGCTCTGCTCCCTGGGGTGTTTGCCAGTCGATAAAGACCTGAGCCGATGCACTTTATTATGGAAGGTTTCATTCGCTGATGTGCGCATGTCCGCCTGACGGAAAGCCTGATTCAGTGTCTGGCCTGCCACCTTGGACCACAGGGTTCAAGGGCTTTATTTATGACAGCGGCACAGTGGGGAGCCTCTTCTTTTGACTGCTGAAAAAACAGACATTCCAGGCAAAGTTCAGATACGCCGCCAGATGCGTAGCGCGCGTCGCAATTTGTCCCGTTCATTCCGTCGCCAGGCCAGTATCGGTCTTCTGCGTTCTCTGGATCAGTCACCACAGTTCCGTTCCGCCAGACGTATTGCTGTCTATTTAACCAACGACAGCGAGATCGATACGTCGTTTTTTATCCGCACCCTGCAGAAGCGCAACAAGACGTTACTGCTGCCAGTACTGCATCCGCTGCGCAAAGGCCATCTGAGTTTTCTGCCTTATCATTCGGGCAGTCCGATGACGACCAACCGCTTCGGCATTGCCGAACCGGATTTCCGTCGTCTGAAAGCCGTACCAGCGAGCTTTATCAGCGTTATCTGTATGCCACTGGTCGCTTTTGATGAAAGTGGCAACCGGCTGGGCATGGGGGGTGGTTTTTACGACCGTACACTGGCGTTTATGCACAGACCGGGTCAGCGTCCGTCCTTAATCGGCTGTGCCTATGAGCTGCAAAAAATGCCAGCCCTGCCAGCAGAACCCTGGGATATTCCGTTAAATGCGATTGCAACGGAGCAGAAACTGCACCGCTTCTGATTGCGGCGCAGCAGAGTGGATATCAGCGGATACTGTTTTCCAGTGACATCAGGCGTTCAGGACGATTAGGATCTTCACCGTTCATGGCCGAGGTAACCGCAGCTCCGAACAGGAATACGACGGTCAGAAGGATAAGGATATCAGGCTTTTTCATTGTTATTATTTCTCCACAAGTAAGCAGTCTGGTACATCAGATAACCGTGTTCCCCAACAACGGCCATCTACCGGAATCAATATGACAGCATCTGACCAGCAAAAGTCAGACCATTAGCGTATATAACTAAGATGAATTACTGGTTACTGAAATCAGAACCGTCAGCCTTCGGCTACGAAGACCTGGAGCGTGCACCAGATAGGCGCACATTATGGGACGGCGTGCGTAATTATCAAGCCCGCAACATACTCAGAGATGACATAACTGTGGGCGATCTCGCATTTTTTTACCATTCCGCCTGTAAAGAGCCCGCAATCGTCGGTATTTGCCGGGTCACACGCACTGGCATTGCCGACCCGAGCGCCTTTGATCCGGCCTCAGATTATTACGATCCGGCTTCAGACGGAGAGAACCCGAAGTGGATTACCATTGAAGTCGAAGCTGTCAGTGCACTCAGGCCGATCATAAAGTTGAAAGATATGCGCCAGGATAGCGCACTGAAAGACATGGTTTTGCTGAATCGTTCCCGCCTGTCTGTACAGCCGGTGAGCGAGACAGAGTGGCATCACATCATGGCGCAGACTAAAGCCGTCTGACGACATGCATCCCGACCTCCTGCCGTTAGCAGGAAGGTCTCAGAGAATGGCGAATCAGAAGGCGATGGCCTGCAGCTTCGCCGGCGCAATAATGCGCTGCACCTGCTTAAACAGATCGCCGGTATCCAGCACAGAGTTACCACTGACGACTGTATTGCGCCGCACCTCCCAGAACGTTGCAGCATGCAGCACCACCATCTTATCCACAGGCTGAAATCCCATCAGCGGCTTAACCAGTGTGCCACTGAACGTGGACTGAGTGACCACGCGATTGCCTTCACAGACGATCTCTTCCACAGAGACACAGAAATCATCCATGGCCGCGCGCACGATACCAATCAGGGTTTCCATTCCTGCCAGATTCATCGGCATATCCACCATGCTGGCGTGATAGGTGAAGTCCCTCGCAGCCAGAGATTTCACCAGATGAAAGAAGCCCTGATTCCAGGTCAGCTCAATAAAATTGCCAACCAGCCGCTTATTCATTTCAGCCTGAGTAAGCGCTAACACCTGATTATCCATAATGAATCTCCACTGCCATATCCTGCGTAAGGTAGTGGTAAGCCCGGCAGATAAACAGGGTCGATCGTCCCATTTTGGCGGTCCAATCAGGCCAGATAACTCTCAGTCAGTCAGCCATTCAGCTAATTGCTGATAAATACGCTGACGCTGCTCCGGTGACTCGTTGACCAGATGATGCTGGCCGCCCGGCAGAATCTTCAGGCGCTGATTGGGAAACTTTTCTGCCAGTACTTTCATATTGTGCTGCCAGTCGACCGTCTGATCCGCATCGCCCTGAATAATGTTAACCATTACCGAGGATGGCGGCAGAGACTCTACATAAGGCAGCCAGACTTTCAGCGCACTGACCCAGCGGACATTTAGATGATGAGGCTGCAACGGATCGCGCAGCAGAAATTCACCAAACTCCGGATTACCTGAATTCTGTTTGAACTTGCGCTTAACCCGGCGCACAAAGAAGCGGGCAAAGGTATGTATTATGCGTCCGGACGCCCAGCCCTTCGGACGCACCAGAGGCGCCATCAGTGACACCGCAGCAAACGGATTCTGCTCCGCGGTGAAGTGTCGCTTCAGCAGATAGTTGATCAGAATGGCGCCACCCGTGCTCTGCCCGAACGCATACAAAGGCCCCGGCAAATGCGCCTGAGCCTGCTGCAGAACCTGACTGAAGACCTCGTCGTACTCCTGAAAGCTGTCAATGGCCGCCTGCTCGCCACTGGACAGTCCATGCCCCGGCAGATCAAAGGCGACTACGTTCCCCCCCTGTTGCAGGCAAAAACGGATCAGCGAGCCATACAGACCGACGTGATCGTAATAACCATGAACGACCACAGCAGTCCCTTTGGCATCCGCATGTTTCCACACCTGAACCGCCACCTGATAACTGCTGCACTCCATCAGGCCGGCGTAATGACCAACCGCGCCCTCTTCCTCGAGCCCCAGCGAATAGTAATCACAGTACTGCTGCCATAATGCACCTTCGGCAGGCTGGCTCAGATGCCAGTCCATTGCACTCAGTTCTGATACAACGCCGTTCTTACTCCAGCTCATTGATACATTATCCCGGATTCAATCAGTCTTTATTGTCGGCTAAAAATTAACAATTGGCACGTTTAAGCTGACAACAGATGGTTTCAGAAAACAATCCAGTACTTCATCAAAGAGCCACATCTGCCCACAACCTCAGAGAATTAAAATGGCCCCATGAGTTGCCTGTCCTTTATCCGATGTAACCAGGAGATAAACAAAGCAGTACATATCGAACTCAGCAGGGTCAGAACAGTTGTGCTCAACCGAGCACCCGAACCCAACACCTACGCATAAAAAAGGCCGCATAAGCGGCCTCTTTTCTATCTGATCTAATCCGAAGATTAAACAGAGTAGTACATATCGAACTCAGCCGGGTCAGAACAGTTGTGCTCAACCGAGCACCCGAACCCAACACCTACGCATAAAAAAAGGCCGCATAAGC
>MDTC01143739.1_pt1 | contig 25023 bp, 22 predicted proteins | sample 811181 | NCBI WGS metagenome assembly MDTC01 (sample SAMN05326644, study PRJNA326480) | marine metagenome | isolation source: seawater | place: Pacific Ocean: North | collected 2011
GCAAAACGCTGCAACATGCCCGAGGGCATCTTTTCCATGATTCACGGGCGAAACACCGAAGTCGGTAGGTGCCTAGTAGAACATCCTGGAATCATGGCTGCTGCCTTCACGGGCTCACTTGCCGGCGGGCGAGCCCTTATGGATGTGGCTGCGGCCAGGCCTGTGCCAATTCCCTTTTACGCCGAGATGGGGAGCATCAACCCCATCTTCGTCCTCCCTGGCGCGCTCGCACAAAAAAAAGAACAGATTGCTGCCGGCTTTGTAACATCCTTAACCATGGGTGTTGGCCAGTTCTGCACCAATCCCGGTCTCGTCGCCGGCATGGAATCAGACGACTGGGAAAAGTTTTCCGAACTCGTCGCCGAAAAGGTTTCGGAATTCGCTCCTTCCACAATGTTGCACGCGGGTATTCATGAGGCCTACACCAAAGGCATTGAGATACGAAAGAAAAGTGCAGATCTCGAACTTATTGGCAAGTCTTCTGCCAGACCTAACCCCGATGCCTGCGAAGCCGCAGCTTATATCTTCGAGACGAATCGACAGGGTATCACAAGCGATCCGACCCTGTTGGATGAGCTTTTCGGCCCTGTTTCCACCCTCGTTAATTGCGGAGGCCTCGAGGACATGGTGGCCATAGCAGAGAAAATGGATGGTTCGCTCAGCGCCTCAGTGCATGGAACTGAGGAAGATCTCATTGAGTTCCACCCGTTGCTCAGCGTGCTGCAGCGAAAGGCGGGGCGCTTAATTTTCAATGGTTATCCCGTCGGCATCGAGGTCTGCCATTCGATTCACCACGGAGGCCCCTACCCTGCCGCTTCGCACAGTTTTTTCACTAGTATCGGCACACGTTGCATCGAGCGATTTGTGCGCCCGGTCTGCTACCAGGACTGGCCAGATTCCCAACTACCCACGGAGCTACAAAATGCGAATCCGCTAAACGTTTGGCGAATAGTTAATGGCACTCGTAGCAACAACGCTCTCAAGGCCTAAATCAAAGACCTGAGCAGAGAGGAGGTGCCGCGCGATCACGGGTTGTCGGTTGACCGGCACTCCTTGTATATTTGCGCCATGAATCGACGCCGCTTTATCTATCAGTCCACACTAGCCACGGGAGCCGCTACTCTTACTTCGCGCGAATCTTCCGCAAAAGCAGGAGCTATGTCTGGCCGAATCAAAAAGGCAGTTAAATACACCATGATCAACGAGCCTAACATGTCCGTAAAAGACAAGTTCGTCATGCTCAAGGAACTCGGCTACGACGGCGTTGAACTTCGCATCGACCACAAAAACGAGTTAAAGACATTCATAAAAGCAGCCGAACAGTCAGATTTGCCGATTCATGGAATCGTGAACTCCAATAACCCGGATCTGGAAACAGCGGTTAAGTTCTCCCATGACGTAGGTGGGGACAGCGTGCTCTACGTGGCGAAATACGATAAAAACCGTCCGCTTATGGAAAGCTGGAATAAAAACAAGACAGTGATCCAAAGGGGCCTTGCAGCCGCCGCAAAACACGAAGTGAAGATTCTCGTCGAAAATGTCTGGGCGGGATTCATCATCAGTGCTCTCGATGCAGAAAGGTTCCACGATGAAATCAATCATCCCTGGTTCGGAATCTACTTCGATGTCGGTAACAACGTCCGATGGGGAGTCCCTCAGCACTGGGTTCAGATCTTGGGGAATCGAATCGGAAAGCTCGATATCAAGGAGTGGAACGAGAAGTTGCACGCCTCCGAGGGCCTGCGCGCTGGATTCAAGTCCGAACTGGGGGAAGGCACCATCAACTGGCCTGCCGTCTGTTCGGCGCTAAGCGACATTGACTACAACGGATGGGCTACTGCCGAAGTTCGCGGGGGAAATCGCGAGCGCCTCGACGAAATCGGTAAAAGAATGGATAAAATACTACAATTGGCTTAGTCCTACTTTGCCCGAATCGCGCCTGAGATTTCTCCGAAAGAAGTTGGCTTTTGCCGAATCTAAGAGACATTAGAAGGGTCCCTACCTAGACGTTTCGACACTTTCCCAAGGAGAATTGACTCTGTTTCAGCCGCTTAACTGCCTCACGAAACCCGATTTCCCGCTGGACAGAGTCCAAATCTGGGAATTCAGTCGGGCGATAAAGTAAGCGATAGAATAAATGAAGTTGTACATCGGCAATATGCCCTACGAAACCTCGGAAATCGAACTCCGCGAATTTTTAAGTGAATACGAACCCATCGTCGATCTGCACATGCCGCTCGACCGCGATACGGGGCGTCCGCGAGGATTCGCTTTCGTGACCCTCTCCAACCGTGAAATCGGCGAAGTTGCTGTGAACAATCTCGAAGGCGCTGAATTCGGAGGACGACCTCTACGAGTCCGCGAAGCCGAAGATCGTCCACGCAGTGGCGGTGGTGGCGGCGGCGGCGGCGGCGGCAGTCACGGTGGAGGAGGAGGCCATCGAGGAGGTGGTGGTGGTGGTCACCGCGGTGGCGGTGGCGGCGGCTACGACCGAGGTCGTCGTGACCCCGATCGTGGCGGACGACGCGAGCGAGATAATCGTGGCGGTGGTGACGGAAAACGCTATCGCAGCATCTGAGCACTCCGGAACTGCATCTAGGACGCGCGCACTTACGTAACTGGTTTTCTTTGCGCCAATTACGAACACATTAACACGGTGCTATTCTTTATCTGGAAATTTTACCTACATGTTCCCTAACATACCATTTGATCGCGTAAACTGGTTCACCTCAGGGTTCCTCGTGATTACCTTTTTCACTGCCGTCATTGGAACGCCCATTTATTTCGTTTCTTTTGGTTTTGACCCGGTCATTCTTGGCATCTTTGCCACCATGTTTGCTGCCTCAGGCATGAGCATAACTCTCGGGTATCATCGGCTATTCGCCCACAAAGCTTTCAAAGCGAAAAAGCCCGTAAAGATCTTTACCCTTCTCTTCGGTGCGGCAGCATTCGAAGATTCAGCCCTCGATTGGGCTTCAGATCACCGCAACCATCATAAGCATGTCGACGGTGACGAGGACCCCTACGACATCTCGAAAGGATTCTTCTGGGCACACATGGGGTGGATTTTCTTCAAGCTTTACCCACGGGAATTAAATAACGTAAACGACCTTAAAAAAGATTCACTCGTGATGTGGCAGCACAAGCATCATCGTCTCATCGGTATGTTGGTCGGTATCGCCCTACCCACCTTGATCGGCGCTCTTCACAATGGTTGGGTCGGTGCGCTCGGTGGGTTCCTCGTAGGAGGCATTGCCCGTCTTGTTGCGGTTCAGCACTCCACCTTCCTTATCAACTCGCTCTGTCACACCATGGGTAAGCGGCCTTACGACTCTGGAACCAGCGCACGAGACCACTGGTTTATGGCCATCTTCACTTTTGGCGAAGGCTACCACAACTACCACCATTCATTTCAGCACGATTATCGCAATGGGGTAAAGCCTTGGCAATTAGATCCCACCAAGTGGACTATCTGGACGCTTGAAAAACTAGGACTAGTTTCCCATTTACGGCGCGTTAGCGACGAGAAAATTGTTCTTGCTGAACTTCGTGAAATCAAGAGCCAAACAGAAGCACAAATTGTCGACAACCAAGGCTGGAAGCTGATCACTTGCTCGACGCGACAGGAAGCCTACGAAAAGTTGGTCGAAATATCACACCAACTCACTGAAGGCTACCACGAGCTTGAGAAGGCGGCTGCTGATCGGATCAAGATGTCCCGTGAAAATCTCACCTATTGGCGCGACCAGACCACTCGCGCCGCTGAACAGATCACGATGATGCGTCACCTCCAAGCGACCTCTGTCGTTTGATCTCTTCAGACTGAGGAGGGGGCTGATTTAAGCCGTTATTTCCAGGCGTCCTGGAGTGATTTTAAAGACTTGTCTCAAGGCGAGTCCCCTGCCAAGATTTGCAGCTCAATTCCTGTTTAATCCATGGCTAAATCCATCTCTCTTAAAACCAGTGTCGAGTTGGGCGTGGTGCCCACACACGTCAAATTCGTCGGCGGCCTCGTACCTGACGAAGACGGTCGCCTCCCCCGCAATGAGGATGGCGAACTGATCGTAGTCGCTGAAATGTCCAAGCTCACGATTGCCTCTACGGTAAAAATCCAGAGCGCCCAAGTTACGGCATTCCCCGGCGTCGATTCTGTTGACATGGACGATCTTTTTAACGGGTTACGCGACCTTGATCTCGAAGCACATATTATCATGATGGTAGGCGGCGCCGACCCGATGAATCCTGACGATGAAGATGCCGTTGTCGAAATGCTGAAGGCCGGTATCGAAATAGCAAAAAAATACAGCATCACTCAGGTAGCCTCCACCTCGATTGAAGAATGGATGAAGCCCGGCGCTACCCCTAAGACTGGCCCAGAATTCGAAGCGGCTGTCACGCAGAATGCCAAAGTACACGCACGAGTCTATCGCGAGTGCAACGTTGCCAACAGCAGCATAAAGCACTGGCATATTGAATTTCTTCGTGGTGGAGAATTTCAGACCTTTACTGACGTAGCCAAGTGTTGGGAGATAGTCAAAGCTGCCAATGCTGATCTTGGCACCAAATTTTTCAAGATCATGATCGACGCCGCCCACTGCGGTGATTCTAATCTTTCCATCCCTGAGAACGAAGCATTGATCGCACAGGTGGCACAGTCCGATGAAATGGGCATGTTCCACGCTTCGGCAAAGACCACGCGCGGTTGCCTCAGTACTGACGACGGCTGGATAGGCGCCCTGCTCACCGCAGCCGCTAAGACCGGCAAGCTGGAGTATGTATTTGTGGAACTCTTCCACCACGAGGATCCCGCCCTCGAAGGGCTCCGTGAATTGGATTCTGGACACGGTATCGACACGACCGATGGTCGCACCTACAGCGAGGCCACACTTGATGGAATCGAGTGGGTCGCCCGACGACTCAACAATCTTGTCGCCCGAGGTATTCTGAAGAGCTGAGGCCCCCCTCATCTACCTCGCATGCAGCATTTTGACAATGCTGCACCGCCTCAGCAAAAAAGCATGGCTTCTTGAGGGGAAGAGGCTTTTGGTTACCCAAACTCATCCCTATTATGCTCGTCAAGGTCGCCCTCCCCCTGATCCTCGCGTTCATAATGTTCTCTCTGGGTGTTGGACTTCGAGTCAGTGATTTCACTCGCGTCATCAAATTCCCGAAAGCCTTCGGAACGGGATTATTCAATCAGCTCATTCTCCTTCCGTTGATTGCCTTTGGGATTGTAACGGCGTTCAAGATTTCGCCGGAACTGGCGGTCAGCATCATGATTCTTGCCTTCTGCCCGGGCGGAGTGACATCCAATGTTCTTACCCGCCTCGCCAACGGAAACACCCCTCTCTCCATCTCCCTCACGGCCGTCACCAGCCTGCTTTCGATTATAACCGTGCCAATCCTCGTGGCCGTTTCTATGAAACATTTTATGGGCGAACACGAGGCCCAGATTAATGTGACTTCACTGGGAATTAAGATGTTTCTCCTCACTGGCGTTCCCGTTGGTCTCGGCATGTTTCTCAAAGCAAGGGCACCCGGTGTCGTTGAGAAGATATCAAGAATGGTCTCACGCATCGCGATCGTGCTCTTTGTCCTGATCATCATCGCTGCCCTCGCCGCGAACCGGGTCGTTGTCTTCGGCAACTTAGCCGCGCTCGGACCGGCCTTAATCCTGCTCAACATCGGCATGCTCGGGCTTGGCTTGGCTTCCAGTAGGCTGCTCAACCTCGAAACTAAGGATGCGACCACCATTTCGCTTGAATCTGGAGTTCAGAACGGGACTCTTGGAATCGCTGTTGGTGCCATGATCGCTGCTAACTCCTCCGATTCGCTACCACCAACCACTATCGCATCCGCCGTCTACGGTATTACGATGTATGTTGTTTCCCTGCCATTTGTCTTGTGGAGAAGAATGGCGGTCAAAGAATGATAGGCATCATCGCCTTAAAGCTAACCGAGAGGGATCTTTTCGAAAGAAGAAGCAGGCCCCGAACCTCCTTAAATTTGATTACCAAGACTCTTTCCAGCATATTGGAACGATACGACTGAAATTTCTTCATCAGCTGGAGAAATAAAAAAACCTGGAAGGCCTTTGCCTTCCAGGTTTTGAAGTTAGATCGAAATGAGTCTTACCTAACCAAGTTCACCAAGCTTTGCCTTAATCGAATCAAAATCAGGTAATTTGCCAGGATCGTCGCTACTCTCAGAATACTGGATAACACCATCCTTATCGATAATGAAAGCGGAACGCTTCGGAACTCCGCCCATGTGGAGATTCTTGTCGGGGAGAAAGCTTTCATAGGCCACTTCATAGGCCTCAGTAGCCGTGTGCTCATAATCGGAGAGAAGAGTGATACCAATTCCCTCTTTCTCAGCCCAGTTAGCTTGAGCGAAGGGGTTGTCACCACTGATGCCGAAAATCGTTGCATTTAGATTAGAATACTCAGAAAGCTCACTTGTAACGGAGCAGAATTCTTGGGTGCAAACTCCAGTGAAAGCCATCGGAACAAAAAGAAGTAGGATATTTCCTCCGCCGATTTTTTCGCTGAGTTTTACCATCTCGGGACCGTTCTCGCCGAGTGTGGTGAGTTCAAAATCGGGTGCCTGCGTGCCTACTGAAAGTGCCATAATATTTTGTTAATGGGGTTTGTTTTTAAAGACCGACATTAACGAAACACATCCGCGGGTCAAGATGGATTCACCCACTTTCCCATCTTGTTCCGGCTAACTGGAAATGACACATCGAAACCCAGTGTGGCCTGTCGACGAATCCGGCGTATTCTTTGTCCGAGCTGAGTTGCGGTAGCGATTGCAGTAAGATTCGTGACAGAGGTAGGAACCGCCCTTAATAACGCGACTGCTGCCGGCATCCGGTCCTTTCGGATTCTGCCTCGGCCCGGAAAGGTGCCAGTTCGGACTGAACCAGTCTGCAGTCCATTCCCATACATTGCCCACACAATGGTAAAGTCCGTAGCCATTCGCTCGAAAGCTCTTCGCAGGTGCCGTACTCGCATATCCATCTTCGGCAGTATCGTTTTGCGGAAATTGGCCCTGCCAGATATTGCAACGATGTTTGCCTTCGGGCATCAGTATATCTCCCCAGGGATAAATCTTATTTTCCAAACCGCCACGAGAAGCATATTCCCACTCAGCCTCTGTCGGAAGCCGCTTACCAGCCCACGCAGCATAGGCGACAGAATCTTGCCACGAAACGTGGACAACAGGATGGTCACCGAGACGGTTGGTATTTGTCCCAGGACCACCGGGCTTCCGCCAATTAGCCTTATCTAATCGAGCCCACCATGAGGTCCCCTCTACACTAGTGAATTGAACGTGCTTGCGATGACCCTTGGGAATCTGGTTATAAAAGACAAAAGACCACCCGTAACGCTCTGCTTCAGTCTCATAACCGGTTGCTTCGACGAATTCAGAAAAGGCGTCATTAGTCACCGTGGTTTGATCTATCCAAAATGGATCTAGGGTCACCTCACGGGTCGGTCCCTCACCATCTGCCCCCCAGACTTCAGAGTCTTCTCCCCCCATCAGGAATGGGCCACCTTCCAGCGCCACCATTCCCTCCCTTGAACCTGCCTTGGGCGATTGGCCGAGATCACGAGATTCAACGCGCTCATTTTTCCGATCGCCGGAGGGAGCGCAGCAGGACTTTCCATTCATAATGAGTGACTCCTATTCCTCCAGCCCGAGCTTGATTCCAGTCTCAACGACCAAACTGTCTCCTTCGGTGTAGACGGACGCGATGTAACCAATATGTTTCTGAATCTGCTCGTTTTCCGGATCAAGCTGGAAAAAATCTAGTAATGCATAATTAGAGACAAACTCCGACGGCACTTCTCCTTCCACTGATCGAATATCAACAACTTTGAATGCCACCGTTCTCGTCCGAACCTCAGGAAGAAGAACGAAGGTAGCGTTTAGATAGCGGCTGCCACTGTCGATAATCCCCTTTCGCATGGGTTGGGCCATGTCCGCAACGATTCCCTGGGGCGAAACACGGGTGATATAGGTCTGGCCGCGAAAATCTTCCAACATTTCCTGAGTCGCAATCAGCGTATTCAAATCTGATGGAGAAAACAGAACACGGATTACCTCTTTCTCTTCCACCGCCTCCTCGATCCGCTTGAGTTTCGCAAGAGCAGTTGATACCGCCGCCTCATCAGGCTGGTCCACTAAGATCTTCATGGGAGCATCCTGAGTGAAATCGTCAATCTTTCTAGTCTGGTAGAGCCCCACAAAAGTGTAGAGCACAATGAGACCTCCAAAAACGACAATAATGGAAATCAGAATAATACACCCACAACCCGGCGACGAACGCAGTTCTTGAGGGTTTGATTCTTCTTCAATCGACATAACTCGACTTTGCCTTGCACCAGCAAAAACGCAAAGGGGATTTCAAATCACCCCAAGGTAGCGTTGACACTTCTTCCCGACGCCGATACAAGCGTGTTGTCTATGAAGCGGATTCTCGGAATATTCGTACTCCTCTTAATCGTCTACCTCGCGACTTGGGTCATGAGTGACCTGTTGACAGGGCGGCGGAGTTTTATGTCCGCCTTTAATCAGGAAAATTTGTTGCGACGCTCCGCTCTCTTCGGCATCATCGGAATTGGCGTTGCTTTCGTCATTATCACTGGAGGCATCGATCTCTCGATTGGCTCGGTGGTTTGTCTCGTAGGGGTAACATTTCCATGGATGGCCGTGCAATCCGGATTACCCGTTGGGCTGGCTCTAGCGATCGTCCTAAGCGCATCACTTCTGATCGGCCTGAGTCACGGTCTTCTTGTGACAAAGATGAAACTCCAACCCTTTGTCGTCACCCTTTGCGGACTCCTCCTCTATCGAGGAATCACCCGCGGAATCACTAATGATCAGACTGCTGGTTTCCACGGGGAACTGAAAGGCCTTCGCTGGCTAGCTAACGGTGAGGTTCCTATCACTGCAGACTTCGGTCTCCCCGTCCCCGTTGTAACCCTTATCATTGTAGCAAGTTTAGCAGCTTTCTTTCTCAACCGAACTATCTACGGTCGTTACCTTCTCGCTCTCGGAAACAACGAAGAAGCTGCCCGATTCAGCGGCATCGACACCGACAAAATGACGATCCTCGCCTACGCAGTTTGCTCCTTCCTCGCGGGTCTCGGCGGTCTTCTTTTCGTTCTCGATACCAATTCTGCACAGCCGGTGGACTTCGGAAACTTTTACGAGCTCTTTGCTATTGCTGCTGCAGTTTTAGGCGGCTGCAGCCTGCGGGGCGGGTCTGGAACAATCGTTGGCGTTCTTATCGGAACAGCCCTGATCCAACTCCTCAGAAACATGATTACCCTCGTCGACTGGATTCCCCAAAACATTGAATATGCCGTGATTGGTGCCGTCATACTCTTCGGCGCCCTAGGCGACGAAGTTGCTAAGCGAATCATAGCATCCCGACGCCAAGTTTAACCCGTCGAGCGCTGCGAGCATCTTTGGAAACTCGGTAACCGCAGCCGAACGTGAAAGAAGTTATGGCCGCTTGAGAAGGCGGTAGGGGTGACGCCCTCTACAAGGTGATAGCAAACTCGCTGTTAAAATCCAAAGATAGGCTCTACTGGGGGAGGAAAATTTTAGCTCCATCTTTTGAAAGGCCCGCTCCCTAAACGGTTCCAAACCCTCTCATCATTCGTGGCGCAATGCTTCCACAGGATTCATGCCAGCTGCCCGGAACGCAGGATAAATCCCGAATAACACTCCGATTGCGACCGATATCGTAAATGCAAGTGTCGGTGCCCAGAATTCGATGATAGTGACCATGTTGGCAAACTGGGTCACCGCCAATGGGATAGCAAGACCAACTCCCACTCCCAACAATCCCCCGGCCCCGGACAAAATAACTGTCTCGATCAGGAACTGCATTACAATGTCTTTCCTCTTCGCTCCAAGGGCCCGTCGAATGCCAATCTCTCGAGTTCGTTCGGTCACCGTTGCGAGCATGATGTTCATGATGCCAATACCGCCTACAAGAAGAGAAATTGCCGCTATAGACCCTAACACAATATTAAATATTTGCTTAGTGCGCTCTGCTCTGCGCAGCAAATCAAGAGGAACCGTCATCTTATAATCTAGGTCCTCATGATTTTGCTCAAGGATATGCTGAATTGCAAGCGCAGCTGGCATCACGTCATCCGCGTCTTCGATCCTCGCGGTAACCTCGTGATACTCCACCTTTTCTGCCTCAAAACTGCCAGAGCGGTACTTGACAAGCACTTCTCCGAAATGGTCTTCAAGCGTAGTAATCGGAATTATCATTTCCATCCCCTCGCTGGATTCAGCAGACCCTTCCAATGCTGATTCGGTCGCCGCAACTGCTGGATCATCCTCAATCACCCCGACCACACGAAAATAACTTGTTTGCATGCGAACGGTCTGCCCGATCGGCTCGTTAAGAGGAAAAAGGTTGCGGGCAAGACTTTCCGTTAAAACGCAGACTGGCGAGCAATCCTTCATCTCGATTTCAGTAAAAAAGCGGCCTCTTATCACATCACGATTTTTCATCTTGGGGAACCAAGGCACCGTCCCAAAGGCCGTTCCATCAACGCTTTGGGATACATTCCAGAGAAAATCTTTAACTCGACGCGACGGAACGGTGATCTGGACTCCCGGAACCGTAGCCTGAATCTGAGTAATATCCTGATAGGTGAGACCATATTCCAAAATCAGCGACCGCTCCTGTTCCCCAGCCGTTGTCGTGTTGGTCGGTTTGACTGACTCAAGGATAATATTTTGGCTGCCCAGCTCCTTGATTTGCTGCTGAGCTTCAAAGCTGGCTCCTTCACCAATCGCCAACATCGCAATCACTGAGGCCACTCCGAAGACAATCCCAAGAGCGGTCAGCAGCGAACGCAACTTATGCATCCAGAGGCTCTTGACGCCAAGAACAATGGATCGTTTAAGACGGAACAATGAAATTCCGCGCAGAAAAGTGAGAAAGGTCATCAGTTTTCAGTGCGGGAGTCGAAAGCAATCCCCCCGTCTTTGAGACGAATCACACGATGCGTTCGCTCAGCCATATCCTCATCGTGAGTAATCATCACCAGTGTTTTACCGTCTGAATTAAGCTGGTCAAAAATCTCGAGAATGTCACCTCCGGACTTGGAGTCTAGGTTGCCAGTTGCCTCATCCGCCAGAATCACGGCGGGATCATTAGCAAGTGCGCGAGCAATAGCGACACGCTGCTGCTGGCCTCCGGAGAGTTCCGTCGGACGGTGGTCGAGACGTTTACCCAGCCCCACTTTTATGGCCAGCTCAATGGCAGTCTCGCGGCTCTCTTTCTCAGAAACCCCCTGGTAGAAGAGAGGTACCTCAATATTTTCGACCACAGAAAGCTGCTGAATGAGGTTGTAGCTTTGGAAAATGAAACCCAGCTCTTTGCCACGCACGAGGGAGAGAGCGTCATCAGAGAGGTTTGAGACATCTGTGCCGTTGAGAAGGTAGGTCCCTATGCTTGGCTGATCGAGACACCCGAGAATATTCAACATGGTCGACTTACCGCCACCTGAAGGTCCAAGGATCGAAATATAGTCACCTGGAAAGATCTTCAGATCAATACCGCGAAGCGCTTTCACGAGCACGGACCCCATCTGATAGTGTTTTTCAACCCCAAGCAGTTCGATCACCGGCTTCCGATGATCACAACCTTCAGCGCCAAGAGAATTGGTTAATCCATTCTCGACGAGGGCATCAGACGAAAAGTCAGACATCGTCGGGATCGGAAGTTTTAGCAATCACTTGCGAAGGCTTGCTGCTTTCTCCCGAGTTGATACGAAGCCGTGAGGAAGTAGCCATTTCCAACTTCGTTGGCTCGTAATCGTCGGGCATCTTGAGAAGCACTTCGTCTCCTTTTTCCAATCCGGAAATAACTTCGATGAATTTGTTATTGTGGGCACCGGCTTCCACAAGGTGACGTTCAAAACCAGTCGCGGTCTTTAGAAAGACAAACTGGTCCTGATTCTCCACGAATACAGACTGCACAGGCACGTAGATCACATCGATCAATTCCTCGACGATGATCTCCACTTTGGCACTCATTCCGGGCTTCAAGAATTCGTGAGTGCCTTCAATCTCTACAGTGGCAGGATACACTTTTAGAGACGGGTTATAGCGAGAAGCATTCGAATCGGGAAGCACTGCCACCTTAGAAACTTTTCCGACCAGGGTCTGGTCAGGCAAGGACTCTGCCGTGATATACGCTGGTTGGCCCAGCTCAATCTTCTTAATGTGAGATTCATGAATGTTTACCTCTACCCCGAGATCACTCATATCGGGAATCGTGATGATCGGCTGCCCAGTCTTTAAAGTTGCTCCTTGGGAAATGCCCTCATAGTAACGCGAGGTATAGTAATTCTCCTCAGCACCACCATAAGCAACCAGTCCAGTGATTTCAGCACGAATGGTGCAGCTAGCCATCTGTTCTTCGAGGTTTAGTCGCTTCTTCAGCTCGAGCTCATAACGCCGCTTGGCAGAACGAAAGCGAGCGTAGATTTGCGACATACGGGCCATCGCTTCGCGCTTTGTTCGAATCAGCGCCAGAAGCTGTTCCTCATAGCGGGAGAGCATCTTTTCCGCTTCTTTAGGAAACTCATAGTCACGAAATAGCTCCAACTCCGTTTCACTTCGTTGCAGAGCTAGCTTCGCTTTATCAAGGCTGACTAGTTCGTTCTCGAGGGTTTGCTTGGTGATAAAGTCCCTCTCGTGGAGTCGCTTCGCACCCTCCACTGATCCCTCGACAACCGAAAGCTGGGATGCAGCGACGAGGGCTTCATCGACCATACGACGGATGGTTTGCTCGGCTTCTCCACCTCCCAGCATCTCGTTCGCGAGGAAATTGTCGAAGTTCACGTTGGAAGCTAAGCTGGTCTCGGCCTCTAGCTCAAAGGGGTTCATGCCTTCTTGATTCAAAGCACTCTCGGCCAACCGAGACGAATCAAAGGACTTTACAATGAGAGCGGTGGCCTCTTCCTCATAGAATTCTAGGGTCCCGTTATCAAAGGGTAGACCAAGCCTTTTTAGAATGCTTTCGGCGGCATCAAGGCCAACAAATTTTTGAAAGTCAAGGAGAGAGAACCGGAGTTGTTGACGCTCAGTTTTTATTTTACTGAGAGCCTCACTTTCTTCAATTTCGATGTTCTGTTTTGCTTCAGCGTAAGTCGCCTCAGTCTGCTGGAAAGCGACGTCATGGTCCACAATCTCTTCCTCAAGGTCAGATTGATCTAGTCTCACGAGGATTTTTCTTTTTTGGACGTCCTCCTCGGTAACCATGTAGCCCTCATCAATGATGTCGAGGATCTTCACGCCGGCGGTTCGTTTGACTTCGTTTCGAAACTCAAGGAATTTTAGAGCCTGGATATTGCCCCCTTCGAGCACGTCAATAATAAGATCCCCTCTCTGCGCGGCAGCGCAGGGCATAGTATTTTCGCTTTTAGCGGAGCTGCTCGTGCTTTTTAGACCAAAATACACTGCTGAGGCGGCCACAAACCCGATTACGATTAACACCCTCTTTTTCATACATTATGGAGACTCCTCATTGAGCCGCTCGGCCCAAGAACCATCTTTGTTAATATATAGGATTCCCATGTCTCTCCAAAGGCGCAACCGCGCTAAGGTATGGACAACCGCCGTGGCCGTTCGTTCGTTCTGGGCATTCACGAGATCGTTCTGAGCATCAACAAGATCTCGGGCCTCCCCTTTACCCAGTTCAGACAGAAGGAGCTGCTCTTCAAGTCGCCGGTCCGCCAAGGCCACCTCCTGTTCAGCGATTCGAAAGTTAAGTTTGGCTTGGTCCAGTGTTCGCCAATCGTTGTAAATATCGAGTTTGGCATTATCGCTGGCCAGTTCATCTGCGCGTTTTGCCCGCTCGAGTAAAAGCAGAGTTGCACGGTAAATGTTTCGCTCGGCCTTTCGATCAATTGGCAAATCGAGGTCTAAAGTTCCTTCCCAGCGGCGACGATCCCAGTCGATAGACGGAGTTGTATCATCGGGATCGCTAGTCGGATTGTAATCTAGGGAAATATCGAGTCCCGGCAGCAATCCATTCTTGGCGACCTCGATCCTGCGCTCGGCATCGTCCACTCGATCTGCCGAAGTCGCCAGATCCGGACGGGTCACCATGGCAATTTTGACCGCCTCTTCACGGGTGATTCCGGGATCCTCGATCCGGAGTCGACTCAGCTCATCATCGTCCAGCAAAATTTTCACGTCCACGGAAATCCCCAGCGTGATCTTGAGAGCATCAAGCTGCGACTGATAGGACCGGATCGCGTTCACCCAGCGACTTTCCGCCTGAAGGACAGCTTGCTGCAATTGTCCGACTTGGGTCAGAGTGCTTCGTCCCTCGTCTTCCAGTGCTTCCTCAACCTTAACGTTCGCGAGCAGCCCTTGGTAGGCCACGAAGTTGTTCCGAACGCGGTCACGTCCCTGAAGGACTCCGTAATACTGGCTCACCACATCAACAATGAAAGCCCGGCGGAAGTCAGCAAAATCGCGCAGATCATAAAGCATGTTTCGTTCCTCCTGCGTCAGCGCCTCCATTGTCGCCGTGGCGCCCCTACCCTGCAGGAGCGGTTGAACAAGGCTCACCGCCAAATTAGAGCTGTTGATAGACCGATTGCCGGTGGTGAAACGAAGAAAATCGCGGGTGAAGTCGGCCGAAATGCGCGCGCCTGTCTTGTAGAGCCAGTTAAAGCCAACGGAACCAGTGCGCTGGAAAGTGTTCGTCGAAACAATGTTGTTCAAGGCCGCACGGCGAGAATCGGTGGCCAAACCCAGCGAACCCTGCGCAAAAGGCATGGGCTCAAGGCGGTAACGGGCCAAGGTCAGGTCGAGGGCGGCAAGGAAAACAATTTCCTTTTCGTTTAGGTATTCACGTCCGTAGGTGACTCCGGTCTCAAGAGCGTCCGCCAGTGTCAGAACGCGACCGCCACGCTCTTCCGCTCCGTATTCACCCAGAAAATCTCCCCCACCAGTGCCCAAGGGAAACTGTCCCAATTCCATGGATTCAGGCAGAGAAAGATCGACATCATTAGCCTCGAGGTTTCTGACCTGCGGAGTCTTTTCAAACAGTACCGAAAACGTCTCTTTGTCTGCACGAGTGTGATATCCATCTGCATACCAGTTGCTATTACAGGAAACAAAGGTGATCAGGCACAGGACGGGTAGCAGCCTCCAACCTATTCGGATGACAATTCGCCAAGGGGACCCAATTCCGGCGGTCCCTGAACGTGCATCGCAGACTTCTGTAAACATTTTGCTCGGTTCATTTGTCGGTCAGGGGCGATCTCTTGACAAGTGCGATAACAAGTCTGTTTGCGTAAAAAAAAACGCTGGAACTGACAGGTATGAGTCGAATACCCAACCCTACCAGTTCCAGCGAGCCAGACTTCGCCGAGGCGAAGCAGGAGCGAAACAAGCCATCGTAAGCCGGATTCTGTTCGTCTGGCCGTAATCGGCGTCAACGGACGATCATTTATCTAGCTGGAATTTCTTACGAAACTCCAAATCCCTGCTCAAGCAGAGTGCGACTATTACCCGGGCACACCTAACGACCGAAGTCGTCAAACCGGACCGGCTGCCCGTTTGCCCTGTTCTGTCTTGCACCACATGGGGTTTATCTTGCCCCCTCCGTTACCTTTGGGGCGGTGAGCTCTTACCTCGCCTTTTCACCCTTACCCTGCATGAGCAGGGCGGTTTGTTTTCTGCGACACTTTCCGTCGCCCCATCATTACGAAGGGGCTCCCCGGCTTTCGCCGGGCATGCTGCCGTATGGTGTCCGGACTTTCCTCTGAACTCCTAAGAGCTCAGCGATCATCTCCGGCCTGTTTCAGGTATAATCTAGGCGAGTTTGACCGTCTTGGCCACGTAAAATTAGGGTCTCTTTTCAGCGCTGTTTAGCAAAGGTCTTTGAAGCTTCATGTCCAGATTCGACTCGCCAGCGAAGCAATTCGTCCCGAAGCTCTTCTCGAATATTAGCATGATCCGCGTCGCCCCATAAATTAATGAGTTCGAACGGATCGTTCTCAAGGTCAAAAAGCAATCCTTCGCGACCGCCATCGACGCCATCTGATCCATAGATCTCGACGAGCTTCCAACGCTCGGAGCGAACCATTACCTGATAATCGGCTGTGGTGAAGTTGCCGTCCCGTGGGTGTTCGGCGAAGACATAGTCGCGCCCTTTCCATTCTGGCTTTTCTTGCAGTGCCGGCAACAAGGAACGGGCAGAGAAGTGTTTCGGAACTTCGCAGCCGGCCATTTCCAGAATCGTTGGCCCCACATCAAAGAGAGAAACTATTTCATCAATCTGGCGACCTTTGCCGAAGCGGCCATCCGCCGACCAGACGATCAGAGGGACTCGCGTCACCTGCTCATACATGGTCCACTTCTGCGAATGCCCGTGATCCGTGAGGCAGTCGCCATGATCGCTCGTAAAAATGATGATGGAATTCTCGAGGTAACCCTGAGCTTCTAGCTGTTCCATGATTTCTCCGACCTTCTGATCAATCATCGTCGTGTTGGCACAATAGTGGCGCCGTTGGTTGAGCCGTTGCTCCTCGGTGGGATCCAGTGGCAGTATGACTGAATCGTGATCGACCTCGTTGTTATGAACCCGCATTCCCTGGTAAGCCTTGGGTTGACCTTCCAGATCCTCCTTTGTCAACGGATCGAGAGGAATCTCTTTCTCAGTATACCGCGCGAGCGCATCCGGTGTTGGATCGTAGGGCGGATGCGGTCCTGGGAAACCGATCTCGAGGAAAAGTGGCTCAGTGTTAGGATAACTACGCGTCCACCACTGTGCCATATTACCTACGAAATTGTCTGCCTGCATGTCAGGATCTAATTCCCAAGTAAAGCTGCCAATCGCCTGATTATAGTCGTCTCGCTGGCGATAGAGTTCTCGTTGCTGCTTTGCGAGGCCACGTGCCGCGAGAGCTTTGTCCCACTCATCAAAAAAGTAACGCCCCTCGAGGTAGCGATCCTTGTTCTCTACCACGTAGCGTTCTTTAAAGCCGCAAGACGTTGTCATGGGCCAGGTGTGCATTTTGCCCACATTAACACTGTGGTAGCCAGACTCGGTCAGGTCCTCGACCCAACTCCGAGTCCACTCATCGGCATTTTTTAGAATACCGGTCGTATGGGGATATTGACCTGTGAAGAGGCTGGCACGGGACGGAGCACAACTAGGGGCCGTGATATGGCATTGATTAAAGGTTACACCCTCATTAACGAGCCGATCGAGGTTAGGCGTATCCATGTGAGGATAGCCCATGGCATTGATCGTATCGAAGCGTTGTTGATCAGTGATAATGAAAATTATATTTGGGCGTGCGTCACTCATGTTTAGACGCTATAAGACCATCTCGAGTTTCATCCAACTATGAATTTGCTTAGAATCCTTTTTCTTACCGTTTTTATTACCGCTGCATCTTTTATTTCAGCCAAAGACGGCACGGCCACACCGATCCGAGTCACACACGGTCCGATCCTCGGGCGTCCTGGAATTGATGCGATGTCCATCTGGGTGCGAACCAACGACGCTGGCCCTGTGACCATTTTTTACGGCAAAAACAAAGATCGACTCGATCAGGTGGCTCCACCGCTGAAGACGGATCTAGCTCATGACAACACCGGCATTGTTACCCTTACCGGTCTCGAATCGAACACCCGCTACTACTACCGTATCGAGGATCACCAGTTGGGTGGTGACTTCCGCACCATGCCTGATCCAGCCAAGTTCCAAAACGATGAGATCAACCCGGACGGTCTTTTCAACTTCAGTTTCGAGTTTGCCTGCGGCAGCAATCAGGCCGGCAACGGAAACAGCAACGGAGCCACCCTCCCTGTCTTCGACGTTTTAAACCGTGACTGGAAGGATAAAGTCCACTTCGCCATTCTCAACGGGGACTGGCTCTACGAAGACCGGCGCGAGTACTCAGCCTCCAAATGGATGCACCAGGTTGCGATCGAAACCGACCAGGCTCCCGACATCATCAAGAAGGCACCTACCATCGCCGGTGTCTGGGAAAACTATAAAATCTACCTCGAGCGCGGCCGCAACCTCAGCAAGTGGCACCGTCACGTTCCGTCGTATTACACCGCTGACGATCACGAACTGCTCAACGATATCTTCGGCACAGGTGAAGCCGGTTACGTCAATCGGCGCGCCGTTTTCCGCGACCCGGCAACGCGGGCCTGGTTCGACTACCTCGCATGGGCCAACCCTGTCGAACACGATCAAGTTGCCTGGATGAGCGAAGGCCAGTTCAAGGCCGGGAGCGATATCATCGAAGACCCCAATGCCGACTTCACCAAGCTTCCACTGGAAGAGATGGCTAACCTTCACGTCCACTGGGGCACCGAGACTGCCGGCGTCAAAGACGCTGCTCTAGACTCCCAGCCCGGCGATCCAAACTCCGCCGTTTACGACATCGTCGAAGTGATCAGCCCAACCCAGATCAAAGTCTCCCCGCCGGCTAAAGCCAATGGCAGAGCAATCTACTCAATCGGCCGACGATGCTATGGTAAGTTCAGCGTTTCAAACTGTGACTTCTTCCTTGTAGACACCCGCAGCCACCGAGATCTGCACGACGTCGACACACCAGCAAAGCCGGGCCGTTCAATGCTCGGAAAGCAACAGCTAAAGTGGCTCAAAGATGGTATCAGCGCCAGCACGGCAGACTTTATCTTTGTGGTCTCGTCAGTGAACTTTATGGTCCCCCACGTCGGTAGTGGTGGAGGCGACGACAAGCAACTCACTATCAAAAAGGATGATGCCTGGACCGTCTTCCTCGACGAGCGGGAAGAACTCATCGAATTCTGGGACGAGCTCGAGCAACCCGTATTCGTCCTCACCGGCGACCTCCATAACTCGTTCGCGATTCGTATCACTGATAATGTCTATGAATTTGCCAGCGGGCCGCACAATTCCATCAATCACATGCCTCTCGTAGACGAAGGTGGGCGCCCTGCTAACGGCAAGTTTAAATACGGTCCGCGTGAGTGTGAAATTCGCTGGTCCAGCTATGCCATGGAGGACATTCCCCGCCCCAACCGCACTTTCCCCCACTTTTGCGTCGTTCGAGTAAACAATGTCTTCAATAATCCGATTGAGCGAGACGGAGAGCGCTGGTTCGCCTTCCCCCATCCCCAAGTAGTATTCCAGTTCTACGATGCTCTCACGGGCGATTTTGTTTACTCCGAAACAATTATCAAGGGGCTCCCTTAGTCTCGCCTTTCCGAATTCCGATAAGGCCAATTCAGCCAAGTCATCGACAAGCCTGATTCAGCTCAATCGTGCCAGTCAAGGAGTGTATCTTAGCTACTCCACTGCCTTAAGGAGATATCCTCCCGACTTTTCATCGGGCTGGAGTTGCAGCAACCCCCGATCGCGCGCTTCTTCAAGGAGAGAATTAAAGCCGCGGAAACCGAAGTAACTCTCACTGAATCCAGGTTTTCGCCGCTTGATGGCCTGCTTGACCATCGAACCCCAGACGAGATCATCGCCGCCCTTATTCTCGAGCATGGCCTCCAAGGTCTCGACGACCAATTCGATCGCTTTATCCTTCTTCTGGGCACCGGCATCCGATTGGGCAGACTTCTTCGCGGGGTGCTTCGATTTTCTCGGAGCCTTTTTCCTCACAAGATCATCGTAGAAAATGAAGTCGTCACAATTGGCGACGAAAAGGTCGGAGGTGGATTGCTTTACCCCCACCCCGATAACGATTTTATTATTCTCTCTCAGCTTACTGACGAGCGGAGAAAAATCCGAGTCGCCGCTGATGATCACAAAAGCATCTATATGGGGCTTCGTGTAGCAGAGGTCCAACGCATCCACCACCATGCGGATGTCGGCCGAGTTCTTCCCCGATTGTCGAACGTGAGGAATATCAATCAGTTCAAAATTCGCCTCATGCATAGGGCTCTTGAACTTCTCGTATCGACTCCAGTCGCAGTAGGCCTTGCGAACCACCACATTTCCATTCACCAATACCCGCTCCATCACCTTGCTAATATCGAACTTGGCGTATTTCGCCTGGTCGGCCCCGATGGCGACGTTTTCAAAATCGGCGAAGATCGCCATGTTGGAGTCCGTTTGCTCAGTGGCCATCGATATCTGTCGCTGAAGAATAGGCTTCATGCAAACGCCGTTGATTGGGCATTGTTCGACTGGAGGAGACTTGGCCGTCTTAAGCGATAGAAGATCATCGAGCCTCAGCCGGATCCTATTCTGCGGCGCCTAAAAAGTCGGCCCGTAACTCTGGATTTGGAATATTGGGTCGCGGGTGATTAGCCGCGGTCGTTCCCGGAGGCATCGGTATCTTCTTTTTTCTCTAACAGCCTGATGAAAGGCTCCGGGCCATGGGGCAATTCACTGGAGGCCGCTACAATTCAGCTGCGGGGACCCGCCGGTTGCCCACGGCATCGGTTCGTGCGAGACTTCCAACCTATGCAGGTGTTTCTGTTCATCTTTGCTATCGCCCTCGCTGTGACGATGTGGGGTCGCAGCCGATTCCAGAAGATTTACGGCCAAGAGATTGAATACTCTTTGCCTTCGAAAATTACCGGGGCCGGACTGGCCGGGCTAATCCTTCAACAGCGCGGCATTGAAGGTGTCGCCATTGAGAAAAGCCGCGGATTGATCGACGACTTCTACTCGCCAGAAAAGCGAGAGATCACGCTCTCCACCTCGCATTTCAGTGGTACTAATTTCCCTTCATTGGCTATGGCTGCTCAGCAAGCAGGGAAAGCGATTCAGCACCATGAAAATCACCGACCGCTATTGTGGCGCGCCACCGCGATTCGATGGACCGTCTATCTCAGCATCCCGATGCTGATCATCGGCCTTGCTACCCTTGCAATGGGCATGACCAAAACGATCTTCCCGCTCGTTCTCCTTGCTTGGTCACTTATCAGTTTCTGGAACTTGGCCACAGTCCCAACAGAGTTAGACGCTGGCGAAAGAGCAAAAAAGCAAATGGAGGAACTTAAAGTCTTTCGTAACCTCGACGAACGCGTGGGTGTGGAACGAGTTATGGGAGCTTCCAGTACTGCCTACCTCGACGGACTGTTTACCGTGGGGTCCTGGGTTGCCAAAACGCTGCTTCCCTGGGCAAGAAAGAAAATAAAAACGGAACGAGAGAATTAACGAATCATTCGAGTGTGGTAATTTTGATATCTTTGAACCACACGTATTGGCCATGATTCTGCAAGCCGATGCTACCTCGCATCGGCTTATCCTTGATCGCGACCTTAAACTTATTCGCGGTTCCGTCGGGATTCTTACCAGCCTCAGGCCAGTCGTTCACATCGACATTGAACACCTCAACGCCGTTTATGTAACAGGTGACCTTCGGTCCTTTGGCTCGCAATTTCAAAGTGTCCCACTGCCCCACTGGATTGGCAGGATTAGAGGAGGCTTCTTTCCCCTCATAGAATGAACCATGAAGCTTTTTGCCGTCTTTTGGGCCATGGGCCTCCTGAAAACCTTCGTTGTCCATCAACTGGATCTCGTGACCACCATTCACGGGGTTGTCACGCTCAGTTCGGTAAAACACCCCGCTGTTAGCTCCCTCTGAAAGTTTATAGGAGAGCGTTAATTCAAAATCACCGTATTGCTGCTTGGTCCAGATGTAGCCCATGCCCTTGAGCTTCTTCGTTCCATTTTTATCCTCAACCTCCAGCATATTGCAGGTCAAGGCGCCCTCCTCGTCGATTTTCCAAGCTCCTTCACCAAAATCCCACGCATCAAGACTCGAACCATCAAAAAGAAATTTCGCACCATGATCGCCAGCAGGTGCCGCCATGAAAACAAAAGTTATTAAGAGAATAGAAGATATCTTCATCGTTGGAAGCCTAGCTAGTTATAAAACCTCTCGCAAAGGTATAAGCGCTACCGTATCCGCGGAATCGCACCCAGCAGCGTCTTGGTAATCTGAGACTGCGGATCAGTGAAGAGATCCTCTGCCTCCTGAACCTCAACAATCTTACCCGACTCCATCACCGCAATACGATCAGCAATATAACGCACCACAGAAAGGTCATGGGAAATAAAGATCATGGTGAGATCGAGCTCGTCGCGAAGGTCCTTTAGCAAATTCAAGATTTGAGATTGAATCGAAACATCGAGAGCAGATACTGGTTCATCAGCCAGAACCAACTTCGGCTCCGTAGCCAGAGCCCTCGCAATAGCGATCCGCTGACGCTGCCCGCCGGAGAACTCGTGAGGGTATTTGCGCACGAATCGCGAATCCAACCCAACCCGCTCCATTAAATCCGATACAGCCTTCCGCAGGCCATGGCGATCCGAAGCTAAACCGAGGTGACGTGTCAGGATGGCTTCAGCTAGCGTGCTGAACACGGTCATACGTGGATTTAGTGAAGCGTAGGGATCCTGAAAAATCATTTGGAAATCTCGACGACGCTTTCGAATTTCACAATGAGGCAGGCCTGCCAGCCTCTCACCCTCGATAACGACGCTTCCCGCCGTCGGTTCGAGAAGTTGCATGATAAGTCGCGACAGCGTCGATTTACCGCAGCCACTTTCACCAACAAGCCCGAGAATCTCACCCCTTTCCAAGTTCAGGCTGACGCCGTCTACCGCTTTCACCTCGGTGAAATTCATCCCGAGTAAACCTTCACGCTTGGTGAAGTGCTTTGTCAGGTTCTGTAATTCGAGATACGACACCGCTATTTTTTTTAAATTCTGGCACTGAGGCAGCCCGGACAATTCTGAACCCAATGTTCTCTCTCCAACTCAACCAATTCCGGTCGAGCATCGATACAGCGCGGATCACCTTTCTTGACTTCGCAACGAGGAGCAAAGGCACAGCCGGCAATATCCTCGGCAAGATTCGGTGGCAGACCGGGAATGGTATAAAGCCTTTCACCCTTTAACTGCATTGCCGGGATCGACTTCTGCAAAGCCCGTGTGTAGGCATGCTTCGGTGAGTTGAAAATTGTTTTCACATCGGCTCGCTCCACAAATCGACCGGCATACATCACATTCACATAGTCACACACCTCGGAAACGACAGCGAGGTCATGGGTGATAAAGATCACTGCTGTGCCCAGATCTTCCTGCCTTTCTTTGATCAAATCGAGTACCTGGCGCTGAATTGTGACATCCAACGCCGTAGTTGGCTCGTCGGCAATGAGGATCTCGGGACGTGTAATTAATGCCATCGCAATCATGACACGTTGGCGCATTCCACCGGAAAACTCGTGAGGATAATTGTGAATTCGCTTGTGTGGATCCGGGATGCCAACAGCATCGAGTTCGGCGACAGCCCGCTCAAGTGCTTCGGATTTCGAAGCTCCTTGGTGAATTTGAAGAGGTTCGATGAGCTGCGTCGAAATCTTGAGGTAAGGATTCAGCGAGGTCATCGGATCTTGGAAGATGAGCCCGATCCGACTTCCTCGGACTTTCCTCATCCCCGCCTCACTCAGGGAAAGCAAATCAGTGTCGCCAAACTTTGCTGTACCGCTCTCGATGCAACCGGGAGGCTGTGGAATGAGATTCAAGAGAGAATAACAAGTAACTGACTTTCCCGAGCCGGATTCACCAACAATTCCGACCGTCTGACCTGCTTCAACATCAAACGAAACATCATCCACCGCCTTAACCACCCCGTCGCGAGTGTGGAAGTAGGTCCTCAAGTTTCTGACTTCTAGAAGCGCCATCAATCTATTCAATCTGCCACCGGGACTTGCCACTCCACAATCTTGCAGCGTGACATATCAAATGGGGAGTATTCGGCAACAACGTCGCAATCCGTAGGTAGCACCTCAGAGGGAGGAAGGGGACCTTTTCTTTCGAGCACCCCGTAAGATCGGTAACCGTTAGCCATTGTGACCTCGAAGAGTTGATCCTCCTTATACACCGCGGTTACGCGGCCCCGGGCCCGGATAGGAAGTCTTTCTGACATTGAAAACAATCTGTCAGAGAATCACGGCTTGGCAACGATAGAGCGAATCATTTCCATGATCTCGTTTTCGCGCCCCACCATCACGGGAAGCGTCGTGCTGGCCTGAACGAAATACACCCGCTCTCCCACGTCGAACATAAGCAGGTAAAATCGCATTTCATAATCGAGGCTATCTTTTCTCACAACACCTTCTGCTTGGGAAAAAATTGCCGGCCATTTCTTCTCGGCTCCATCCAAAATCCCACCGACCTGCCCTGTCTTGTATTCATCGACATTCTTCAGATAGAAACGCTCATCCACATCAAAATTTGCGATAGTCAGGTCCATCAGATCCTGCATTGTCCCGTTACCCCCATCGAAAGAACGGAAGAAAATGGACGAACGATTGTCCTTGGTGTTGAAACTCGCCTCCCCATGATCTCGCTTCGGATCAGATTCATACCAGCCTAGCGGAAGAGTCACGGCGATCTTCTTTTCGGCAATAATAACCTGTTTGCCGGAAGCTTGGATAGGTGTTCGAGGGCCAAAGACTACGAAGAGCGCCAAAAGAAAAACCACGCATCTGATAAAAAACCGTTGCCCCACGCCCATCTTCATTCTCTATATCCGCAGACTAAACATTTTTAAGAATATGGCACGCATTAACGAAAACTTCCTCAAGCTCAAGGCCGGCTACCTTTTCCCAGAAATCGCCCGTCGCGTCAACGCCTACACCGAGGCCAACCCTGAATCAGCTGCCAAGCTGATTCGCTGTGGTATCGGCGACGTCACAGAGCCTCTCCCCGAAGCCTGTCGCCAAGCCATGCACGATGCGGTCGACGAACAGGGTAAGCCCGAGACTTTCCGTGGCTACGGCCCCGAGCAGGGTTATGACTTCCTTCGCGAATCCATTGTGACGAATCAATTCGCAGGCCTCGGCATCAACGCCGACGAAGTGTTTGTCTCTGACGGCTCCAAATGTGACTCCGGCAACATTCTCGATATCTTCGGCCCCGGCAATAAGATCGCGATCACCGACCCTGTCTACCCTGTCTATGTCGACACCAACGTTATGATTGGC
>MDTC01085538.1_pt1 | contig 25020 bp, 21 predicted proteins | sample 811181 | NCBI WGS metagenome assembly MDTC01 (sample SAMN05326644, study PRJNA326480) | marine metagenome | isolation source: seawater | place: Pacific Ocean: North | collected 2011
CCATTAACTCCAATACGTATAGGAATGTTTTTATCACGCGCACAGTCTACTACAGCACGAATTCTATCTTGGTGACCGATGTTACCAGGATTAATGCGTAAACAATCCACACCATACTCAGCAACTTTCAATGCAATACGGTAATCAAAATGAATATCAGCTACAAGAGGGACATTTGTACGTTGCTTGATCAATTTGAAAGCTTCTGCTGCATCCATAGTCGGTACAGAAACACGCACGATGTCTGCACCTGCTTGCTCAAGTGCTAAAATTTGTTGTACCGTTGCATCAACATCTGTTGTTCGGGTATTCGTCATCGACTGCACAGCAATAGGCGCATCGCCCCCAATGGGTACATTCCCCACATAAATTTGCTGTGTTTTTTTACGAATAATAGGATTTTTATTGTACATAAATCGCTCTTTACTTTACTTATTCGAGGCACTAGGTATCTGAAAACGCGCGACTTTTCCAGCTAAAAAACCAGATAAGTCAAAAGATTTATTTTCATAATATATCTTTACATTTTCAGGAGCACCCATCACAACAGAAAAAGGAGGTAAGCCTTGTAATTCAAATTGTGCTGGAGCGTTTTGCAAGCCTTCAAGCAGAAATTGGCCGTGTGCATCTTTCACCTCAAGCCAACAAGGCTTATCAACCTGCACCACTATATGCGCTAGAGAAGGCTCTTGTTGTTCGGTTGTTGATTGATGCAACATAGCATCATCAATTTTTAACTGAGCATTATGCTCTTTTTCTACGATTAACTCTTCGACGGTTTTCTCTGAAAAATCGGAGTGCTCTGGTTGATTACGATCTTGCACCCACCAGAGTACAAGCATCAACAGTAAACTACCGAATAAACAATAAGTCACAATCCACCAGCGGTGATCTCGTGCTTGCCTTGTTGTTTTGCGTGAAAAACTCTGTAGTTGAACATCAGGTAAGCTCACCTGTTTATCCAACACTTGGTAGAGCTGTTCAGACTCAATACCTACATAATTTGCATAATTAAGCAAATAACCACGGATATAAGTCGGAGCAGCTATACCTGAAAATTCATCATGCTCAATTTCGTCAATCAGCGTTGTACGCAAATTCAATTTTTTTGCGATATCAGCTCTTGATAACCCAAGAGTTTCGCGTTCCTGCTTGAGCATCTGACCTACAGTCAAGCTTTTCGTATCTTCTGATATATTCTGTTTTTCTGTCATAGTCAACCATCTTTATGCCGCATCGTTATATCCTTTTAATATTGGAAATCGACGTATTTGCTCCACAAAGCATTGGTTCGCGTCAGCTTGAGTTTGATCTAACTGACAAACAAGCCGTAAAGCTTCTGCTTTTTTTAAACCTTGCTTTTCTACTTGTAATATATATGAATCTAGTTTTTGCATATCATTTTGCGCTAACGCAATAGAAGACAATGCAATATAAGGCATATGTCTTGTCGGATCAAACATTTTAGCTTTATTTAAGTAGGTTTGAGCGTCTTGAACCAAGCCTGCTTTATAAGCACACAAACCTAGATTTTCATAATATAAAGCAATTTTTTGCGCTTGAGCCCCCATTAAAGCACTTTTCAAGAGGCTTAATCCTTGTGTCAACTTTGTATGACGACACAAAAACATACCATACTGACTTAATACTACACCTTGCTCCGATGCAACCTCTAAAGCTTGTTGATAATGGTCTTCTGCTTGAGCTTGATCATCAATCACTTCATAATAAGCTGCATAAGCGAGATGCAGTTCAACCTTATGCGGATCCAGCCGCCAAGCTTTATCTAAATTTATTTTGGCCAATACCAGGTTCTGCTGCTCTAAATAGGCCAAAGCCAGACTGATTCTACTTTGAGCTTGCAAAGATACATCTGCTACTTCGACCATCGTGATGGGCTGACCATGCTGATCATAGTAGTCTGTAACACAAGCTGTTAGACTCAAAAAAATCAGTATTATCCATATTAAACGTAAAAAATTCACCCACACATCCTGTGCATCATCTTGCCATGTTGCATGGCGTACTTCACCATAGCGCCTTTTGAAGTGTAGCAACCTTAAATCTAAAGCGTATGGTTAAATTAGTTCACCTGCGTAATAGGTACGTTTTGTTGCAAACGACGTTTGACCAGCCTTTTCGTTCTATCTCTTACGTCACCTACAAGCTGACCACAAGCTGCATCAATATCATCACCTCGAGTTTTACGCACAGTGACCGTGAGCTCATATTCCATGAGCACTTTGGCAAACCTATCAATGCGCGAGTTAGAAGAACGACCATAAGGCGAACCAGGATAAGGGTTAAAAGGTATAAGGTTAATCTTACAGGGCGTATCTTTTAAACAATGCGCTAAAGCATGAGCTTGCTCCATACTGTCATTCACATGATCGAGCATCACATATTCAACAGTCACTCTAGAGCGATTTGCATTAGATTTGGCTAAATAACTTCTCACCGAAGCTAAGAACATCTCGATCGGGTACTTTTTATTGACAGGTACGAGCTCATTACGCAAGGCATCATCAGGCGCATGCAGACTTATAGCTAAAGCCACATCAATCTGATCACCGAGTTTATCGAGCGCAGGCACCACACCTGAGGTTGATAATGTAACGCGACGTTTGGACAAGCCATAACCCAGATCATCAAGCATAATCTCCATTGCAGGTACGACGTTGGCAAGGTTTAACAAAGGTTCTCCCATGCCCATCATCACCACATTGCTGATGGGACGCTGGCCTGTTTCTTTTTGCAAGCCCAAAAACTTAGAGACACGCCAGATCTGCCCAATAATCTCTGAAACAGATAAATTGCGATTAAAGCCTTGCTCTGCTGTAGAGCAAAACGTACACTCTAAAGCGCAGCCGACCTGAGATGAAATACATAAAGTCGCTCGGTCTGCTTCAGGGATATAGACCGTCTCTACTTCTTGCTCTCCCACAGCTATAGCAAATTTAATGGTACCATCAGTAGACTTTTGATAGGAGCTAATCTCTGGAGCGCGAATTTCTGCGCACTCACGCAACTTAGCGCGTAGAACTTTGTTGACATTGGTCATTTGCTCAAAATCATCGCAGCCATAGTGATAAATCCACTTCATCACCTGATCTGCTCTAAATGGCTTTTCCCCAATTTGAACAAAAAAATCACGCATTTTGCGGTGACTCAAATCTAAAAGGTTGACCTTTTTGTCTCTCATAAATTTACATACCTTGAAGGAGCTTCAATTACCTGCCTAGCGTAGCTGCTTTTCTCTTTTCATTGCACACTCAATCAGGTAACTATTCATAATTAAGCTGAGCATTTTAACCATTTTATCTTCATTTTACCAGCCAAAAAGCATATCATGTGATAGACTTGAGATATGGATCTTGCCGTATCAAGCAACATGACTTTACTTCTTTTATACATCAGCTTAGCTCTCGTTGTTTCCTTTTTTTGTAGTATCTTTGAGGCTGTTTTACTTTCTATCACACCAAGCTATATCGCTAATCTGGAAAAAACATCACCGAGACTCGCCCAACGCCTCAAAAAGCAAAAAGAGCGTATTGATGGACCTCTTATTGCTATCTTAACCTTTAATACTTTGGCTCATACCGCAGGAGCAGCGGGAGCCGGAGCTCAAGCAGCAATGGTACTTGGCAATCAGTACCTAGGTCTATTCTCTGCTGTGCTGACTTTGCTGATTTTGTTTATTTCTGAGATCATCCCCAAAACCATTGGTGCAAATTACTGGCGTAGCTTGGCACCTGCAGTATCTTGGGTGCTCGTCGGGTTAGAGTTTATTACTCGGCCTCTAATCTGGTTTGTCATGATGATCACCAAATATATAGGCAAAGGTAAGCATCATGCTTATGTTCGGCAAGAAATGGATGCTATGGCTGATTTAGGCCATGCTTCAGGTGAGTTAGGAGAGCAAGAGTCACAAATTCTCAAACAAATGCTCAAAGCAACAGACCTATCTGTATCAGCCATTATGACACCAAGAACGGTTATCTTCAGTGCCCCTCAAGGCCTCACTATGCAAGAGTTTTCCCAGCGCTACTCAAATAACCCCTTCTCACGTATTCCTGTATTTGATACCAAAATGAGTGATATTATTGGCTATGTATTTCGCAATGAAATTTTAATTACGGAAAAGAAAACACCTTATGCTACGTTAGAGTCCATCAAAACAGAAATATTGGTGTTCCCAGAGACAGCCAAAATCCTCACTGCATTCAAAAAGATGTGTCAGCGTAAAATCCATATTGCGCTCGTGGTCAATGAATACGGCAACACATTGGGCTTACTTACCATGGAAGATTTAATTGAGTCTTTGCTCGGCTTAGAAATCGTTGAAAGTAAAGATCCCGCAACCGACATGCAACACTTAGCACGGCACTTATGGCAAGAGCGTATCAAAGAAAAAGGTATTGTTATTTCTGAAGATACAACAGACAATATAATCGATGAAGGGTCAGACTCTGACCCAGATCCAGACGCTGATCCACCCCCTTTTAAGCAAGATAAGTAAAAAAGTCCACTCGAACTACTAGGCCATTTACCTAAATAGAGTTAAACTAACAAGAGATGATTGAACTCATCAAGTTACAATGACCTTTAAACCCTACGAAGCTTTTGCTTTGAATTGTTTTAAAACCATGGATGTCTATTATGAGTAAAACAAGAATTACCGTCATTTCTGGCGATGGTATTGGTCCAAGTATTGTAAAAAGTGCTCTACAAATCCTCGATAAAGCAGGATGTAACTTTGAGTATGACTTTGCCGATGCTGGACTAGTTGCCCATGAAAAAGAAGGTGAGTTATTACCTAAACGCACCTTAGATCTGATTGCAAAAAATAAAGTTACTCTAAAAGGGCCTTTGACCACACCTGTTGGTGGTGGATTTACCTCCATCAATGTCACACTACGCAAAAAGTTTGACCTTTATGCAAATGTGCGTCCTGTCGTATCCTTCAAAGGCACTAAAGCACGTTATGAAGATATCGATATTATTACCATACGTGAAAATACCGAAGGTATGTACTCAGGTGCAGGGCAACGGGTTTCTGATGACGGCGCTTCTGCTGAAGCGATGAGTGTCGTCACCCGTGAAGGCGCTGAACGAATTGCAACCTTTGCTTATGAACTTGCACGCAGAGAAAAGCGTAAGAAAGTCACCATTGTTCATAAAGCGAACATCATGAAGTCTACATCAGGCTTGTTTCTCGATGTCGCACGCGGTGTGTCTAAACAGTACAGCGATCTACAAACTGAAGAAATGATTGTTGATGCTACCTGTATGAACCTAGTCATGAAACCCGAGCAATTTGATGTCATCGTGACAACGAATCTCTTTGGTGATATTTTATCTGACTTATGCGCAGGTTTAGTCGGTGGTTTAGGCATGGCACCAGGTGCAAATATTGGTAAAGATATTGCCATTTTCGAAGCTGTACACGGCAGCGCACCTGATATTGCAGACCAAAACATTGCTAACCCAACATCTGTTATTCTAGCTTCTATTCAAATGCTTGAGCATTTAGGCATGGCGAGTAAAGCCAAGAAAATCGCGGCAGCTGTGACAGATGTCATCGCAACAGGAGATCGCACCACGAAAGACTTAGGCGGTAGCGCAAGCACTACTGAGTTTACCGATGCGATTTTAGAGCGACTTTAGCATCGCATACATGCGTGAGATAAAAAGCGCACAAGAAACATGCCCAGTTTATCTGGGCATTTTTTATGTCTCATATCATTTTTATCGAGATTTCATCTGCCTTTTTACCTGACGTAAATCTAAATGCACCGTAACTTCATCGCGATCGTGATACAAGTGTTTACACTGCAAAACAAAACCTGTGAGACCTTGTTCAAGCAAAATAGTCTCAAGGGTCGTTAACACTTGCTGCACCTCTTTATAACGGCTTTTCATAGGCAGCTTCAGATTAAAAATAGCTTCCACACACCAACCATAAATTGCCCAGCGCTCCATCAGCTCTGCAACCCGAGCTGGTTTATCTACCATATCACAAACAAGCCAATACACATTTTTACGAGGCGGTTCATACGTAAACCCATCCTGAGCCACATGCTTCACTTGTCCTGTTTCCATTAAGTGAGGTGCCATCGCGCCATGATCAACGGCTGCAACGAACATCTGATGTCGAACAAGTTGGTAAGTCCAACCTCCAGGACATGCACCTAGATCCACCGCATGAAGCCCTGAAGCAAGACGCTTTTCTTGCTCATCCTTTGGAATAAACACATGAAACGCTTCTTCCAACTTTAAGGTAGAGCGGCTTGGTCCATCTTTAGGCATTTTCAAACGCAAAATTCCCATAGGATAAGGAGCATGCGTTTGTACTTGTGAATAACCAACAAAAGCTGAAGTCGCTGAAACAAAACAGACATGCAACACGGGCTTTTTTTCATGCTCTTGTGCTGATAAAATCTTTTTTGCGCGTAGAGCTTGCCTAAGAGGTACGGTGACTTTTCGACAAAACTTAGATAAAGCTTTGGCCTCATTGGTATCAGGCGTTTCAACCCAAATACGCCCAGCTCTTAACGTCTCTGGCAAAGCATCAACGATTGCCGACACCCGATCGGACACAGGGAGTTCCTCAAGCAAAGGTAAAGAGGCAAACATTTGCCGAGCAAAAATAAGTTGGCGCACAGGTACGTGCTCAAGTAATAATGCAGCCTGACCTGCTTGGTAACACTCAAAGATAACATAAGCTTGATTGACCTGCGTTTTAGCAAAGCCAAATACACCTATTTGTTCAGCACGCTCTTGAATTTCTGCTGCGCACTCTTTCTCATAGCCTTGCCTGCAATATAATAATACATGCTTCATAGCCAACTTATCCTCATCAAACAACAAAGCTGTTTAGTTTACCGTAAAGCGCACTTAAAAGCTAAGTTCTTCTTCTATAATTACTTTTCATAAATAGCTTTGGCACAAGACCTGCAAACAAAACAAGATGCAAACAAAACAAGACACCCACAGCAAACAAGGACAGTCATGATGAGTAAAGATATCTGTGCTGATTATCAAACTGAAGTACTATATAACGACGATTACTTTGAAAACCTCTCACCCAAAAAACTCAATTATTTAGCCACCTCAAAAAGATATCATACCTGTGATTTAACGCAGCCTTTTAACTATCTAGAGTTAGGTTGTGGATTTGGTCATTCGGCTCTTATCCATGCTGCAATTTATCCTCAAGCGCAATTTTATGCCTGTGATTTCAATGAAGTACAAATGCAGCGTGCGCGTTATCTTATCGATCGTCTTAACTTACAAAATATCAAACTTTATCCAATGCCCTTCAGTGAATTACTTGAAGAAGAATTACCACAAATGGATTTTGTTGTCTCACATGGTGTGTATAGCTGGGTGAATAGCACTGTACGTCAGCAAATGCATGAGATTATACAAAATAAGCTCAAATCTGGAGGGCTGGCTTATTTATCTTATAACTGCTTACCTGGTATGGGAAAAATTGCACCTTTACGTTACATGCTCAATGAAATGGCCAAAAAAAAGCAAGGTACAAGTTTCGAGTGTGCTAAAGAAGCTTTGAAAGAGCTCAATCAAATCAAAAAAGATTTGCAATATTATCAAGATAATCCAACCATCGAAAGTATCATTACCAACTTCAATAACTCAGATAAATACATGTTCGGCGAAATATTTAATCCGATTTGGAAGTTATTTTATAGCAATGAGGTTGCACAAGAAATGGAAGACATAGGTCTCAATTTTATCGGCCACGCCAATCTTCCTGTCAACCACCAACACCAAAAACTTAAACCGAGTCTTAAGCCTCATTACTATGCTCTTGAAACATCTAAAGAAAAAGAGCTTTTTCTTGATTATGCTTTCAATACACAATTCCGCTCGGATGTGTTCATCAAAGATGGAAAAACTATGAATGAACGTGAACTCATCTCAAAGTTATTAAAAATGAATGTTGGGATGACAAGAAGTTTTTCTAATCTGGAAAAAAGTCCTTTAATACAAGGTGAACCTGAGTTTAAAACTCTCTTCGCAAAAGTCATGCAGAATCAGGTCAAAGATAACGCTGTATCCTGTGCTCAATTATGCGAAGAAATAACACAAGGCAATCCGGAACAATTAAAGTCCAGTTTAATCAGTATTATGCTGATGATCAATATGCAAGTACTTACTCATTTTGAGCATATACCCGAATCTAGTGATGACTATAAACTCTCCGCTATCAACCAAAATATCTTAAATTTTGCACTTGAGAATAATCAGTCTAGAGCCTTAATATTAAAAAATCAGGGTATGGGTTATATGATGAATCTACTTGACCTATTTATCCTAAAACAATGGGTCGAAGGTGAACGTCAACTACAGGTAATTGCTCAAAAAACAATCGCCTGTGCGAAGAAAAACCCTGACCTACTTCTCAATAAAATCGATATAAATCAGCTTACAGAAAATCAGCAAAATATGATGATACTTGATTGGATAAATCGATTTGTTTATGAATCTTTACCTAACCTTAAATATCTAGGTTTATTTAGTCATTAAACCATGAAAGTACCGTTTATCTCTCACTTAGAGAGATAAACGGTGCTTTATTCTCTTTTTTTTTTACTATAAAATAAGTAACTTATATATTTTTTATGGTGTAATACGCGTTTATGCTTGCCCAGCTTGATACTTTATCTGAACTTCACCCCGCTGCATTAGCCTCAACTACGAGACTCTATTACGCTCAATTCGTAGCAGGTACACAACCGCTTGATCCAGAACACTTACCTCAATCCTATCCACCAAGTTTTATGAACTGGCATCCGAGTAAACAAGCAGAATTTAGCGCTGGAAGACAGTTAGCGGAGTATGCGCTCAAGCATCAAGGTAGCGTGATCACATCTTTAACTTACCAAGAACAGCAAGCACCTCTTTGGCCTCAAGGCTATCTCGGCTCTATTTCCCATAAATCCGATCGCTGCGTTGTATGTCTCACATCTGATGTAAAGACTTATCTAGGCATTGACTTAGAACTTTGGTTTAATGAAGACAAAGCCCAAAACATAGCACCACGCATACTCACAACAACAGAGCACCAATTTGCAACACAAATAGATTTAGCTCGCTTGTGCTGTCTTATTTTTTCCGCTAAAGAAACGCTTTATAAAGCTCTATATCCGAAAGTACAACAATTTTTTGGCTTTCAAGATGCATCAATTGTAGAACTTGATCTTGAACATCAAAGCTACCAAATTCAAATCTTACGCACTTTATCTCCTGAGATCACACAAGGTATAATCTTCCAAGGCTCTTGGATAGAACACCCTGAACATGTGATCACATACATGCAGCAGCCTGTGTTACCCAGCCAATCTAATATCTGAGGTTGTACTTTGATGCTTCTTTGCCATAATAAAGAGGTATCACAACAAGTATCTGAGGAAAAGAAGAGATGAAAACTAAAGAGGACTACGAAGACGTTTGGCAAAAAGCACGTTTTAATCAAGAAATTATCTACAAAAATATTTCAGGCAAACCGATACAAGAAAGCAAAAAAAGTTATGCTAGGGAAATCTGTTTGACTATACACCACCGCGTACAAAAAGGCATAAATGAAGAGTCAACGACTCATCAAGTCAGTACCAGCAATACGCAACAAGAAAACCAAGATACCAAACGTAATAAAGAAACTTCTCAAAACATCGAATCCACAAAAGATACACAGAAAAAAGTCACAGAAAACTCAAACTGATGTGAAGTAAAGCAATAAAATTTGCACATAAAAAAAGCGCTTCCCATAAAGCGCTTTTTCTGTTGTTCGATGCGTCAAGATAAAATCAATTCATCGAATGATTTGACGACATCATCTATCGCTTTCATCTGACGCAAATAAGGCTCAAGCTGTTCTAGAGGCAAAGCACAAGGGCCATCACATAAAGCTTGATCCGGATCAGGATGCGCTTCAATGAAAAGACCTGCCAAACCAAGTGCCATACCACTTCGTGCCAGTTGTGCCGCTTGTTCACGGCGTCCATCTGCACTGTCTGCACGACCACCTGGTCGCTGCAAAGCATGTGTTGCATCAAAAATCACAGGTACGTTGAATTTCTTCATTTCATCCATACCCAGCATATCAACGACCAAATTGTTATAACCAAAGCAACTACCGCGCTCACATAACATGACTTTGTGATGTCCCAATTCAGCAAACTTCTGTAAAATATGACGCATCTCATGCGGAGCAAGAAACTGCGGTTTTTTCACATTGATTACAGCATCTGTTGCAGCTAAAGCAGCGACTAAATCTGTTTGACGCGCTAAAAATGCAGGTAACTGCAACACATCACAGACCTCTGCAACAGGTTGAGCCTGCCAAGGCTCATGAATATCAGTAATCACAGGAACACCAAAGGTCTGCTTAATCTCAGAAAAGATCTCTAACCCAGCTTCAAGCCCAGGACCACGGTAAGCATGAACAGATGAGCGATTCGCTTTATCAAAAGAAGCTTTAAATACATAAGGGATACCTAGCTTCTCCGTCACACGTACATAATGCTCTGCAATACGCATAGCTAAATCGCGTGATTCCAAAACATTCATCCCGCCAAACAAAGTAAAAGGACGATCGTTGGCAACTTCATAATTTGAAATGCTTAAATTATTCATAAATGACTCCAGCTTTACCTAATGGAACACATTGTGCTGATGACGCATCTCATGTAAGCGATACTTCACCAAGTCTAACAATGGATCATCTGGCTCTTCTTCAATTAAAATCTCAAGCTCTGCACTAGCAAAACTTATACAGCCCATTTGTTGTGCCACAAAAGCACGCTCACGGATCCAATGTGGATGCCGTCCTTGCCAATCAATTAATAAATTACACAAATGGAAAGCGACCTCAAATTTTTTCTGCAGCATAGCTGAAGATTTGGTATCGCTGATCAAACGTAGCATCAGATCATCATGACTCGTAGGTTGTAAGTATTCTGGTTGCAAGGGTGCAAGATTGCCCTCTTCTGCTCGAATCAAACAGTGGATTTCATGCATAGATAACTCTTTTCCAGTCAGAGGAGAAAAATAAACCACTTCGCCTTCATATGCAAAAGAAAAAATAACATCCACAGGCAGCAAGTGTAACTGTACTTTTAGATCTAAAACCTGAGCCAAAGTTTGAACCAATAACCCCAATGTTAAAGCATGCCCTGAGCGAGAGCCAAGCATTGAGCCAAAATCAATAGAGGCAAGTGTAAAGTAATTATCATCTGCCTGTTTAAATTTTTTGTCTTGATAGACAAAGTTCAATAGAGCTTCTAAACGCTCTATATGATTTATCTTGTAGCAATCCAAAACTTCAGATTTGAGTTGGCTCCAACTTAAATAAGACGCTTCTTTACGAGACAAACCTAAATGATCACTGAGATCAAATAAACTTTGTGGAAATGAAATATCATCAGTGATGGAATACATCTTATTCACCTAAAACATTTGAACTTAATCAATTTATAAATAATGCATGTTTGAGCACTGCCATGTTCGCTGCAAATGCAACCCCAGATAACGCACCAATGCAAGTCAATACTTTAAACACACGACCACGTTTTGACTTAATAGATAGTACTGCCAAAACAATATAAGCCAACAAAGCTAACACTTTTTCGGTTAACCATGGCGCACTAATAGGATATTGATGAATGATAAAGCATAAACTCAAACCCGATACAATCAACAAGGTATCTACAATATGAGGTGCAATTTTCATTATCTTGTATTGCAATAACCCTGCTTCGGTCAAATGGCTTCCAAAGCGCAACAAATACAAGCCTACGCTGAGTGCGATTAACGTTAAATGTATATGTTTAAAAGCAAAGTAAGAGCTTGCGATTCCTTCTGCCATAATCTGTATCCTTCAGTTATAGGTTGATCTTATCTAAGGCTTTATTCTACAACAAGCATTTGAAAAACTAAAGTTTTTCAGCTAAAACGCCGAAAGTAACCCGAGAATGTCCTTCTGCATCACATAAGGTTTTAATTTCTGAAAAACCTGCTTGTTCCATCAAACTTTGTACTGCTTTACCTTGTTGATAACCATGCTCTAATACCAGATAGCCTTGAGAGAGCAAATACTTACGACTTTGCCAAACAATATGTTGTAAGTCACTTAAACCTTGATCCGCAGCAACCAAGGCAGAGCGAGGTTCAAAGCGCACATCACCTTGTTGTAAATGCACATCATCTTGATCAATGTAAGGTGGGTTGCTAACAATACAATCAAAACCTTGCTCCGTTACTTGATCAAACCAAGAGCTTTGATACAGCATCACTTGCTCTAGCTTTAAACGCTGTTTATTCTTTCGTGCTAAAGCGATGGCTTGCTCCGATTGATCAAGCCCTTGAATGCGCCACTTGGGCCGTTCATGCGCCAAAGACAAAGCAATAGCACCTGTTCCCGTACCCAAATCAAGCAATCGCGCCTGCTCTGGTAATGGCAAATTTAACACTATCTCAACTAAAGACTCGGTTGCAGGCCGAGGGATTAAAGTACTGCTATTGACATAAAAAGGCAATGACCAAAACTCACGTTCGCCTATTAAATGGGCAACGGGCACGCCTTGTTTTCTTTGAGCAATGAGCTTCTGATAAGACTGCAAAGCCTCTTCTGACAGTATGCGCTCTGGCCAAGTGTAAAAATAGCTACGAGGTTTATCGAGCACATATCCCAATAAAACCTGTGCATCCAGTTGTGCACTCTCGTGCATGCAACACTCGGCTGTTGCCCAAGCCAAAGCTTGGGTGATTTGAAGACTCTTAGGGTTATTCATCTGATAATGACGCAAGTAAATCCGCTTGATGCTCTTGTCTTATCGGTTCAACTAAAGCGTCTAAATCGCCATCCATCACATCTAGCAATTTATATAGCGTTAAGTTAATGCGGTGATCACTCACACGACCTTGAGGGTAATTATAAGTACGGATACGCTCTGAACGGTCGCCACTGCCGACCAACAAGCGTCTTGTTGACTCTTCTTCTAGACGGTGTTTTTCATCTTCTGCTGCTTGCAAGCGCGCAGATAAAACACTCATAGCTTTAGCTTTATTTTTATGTTGCGAGCGTTCATCTTGACACTCTACAACCGTGCCTGTAGGCAAGTGCGTAATGCGAATCGCTGAATCGGTCTTGTTTACATGTTGCCCACCGGCACCTGAAGCACGAAAAGTGTCAATTTTTAAATCAGCAGGATTAATTTCTATAGCTTGCGCTTCTGGCACTTCTGGCAAAACAGCAACAGTACAAGCTGAGGTATGAATACGTCCTTGAGACTCAGTTTCAGGAACGCGCTGCACACGATGACCACCTGACTCAAACTTCATTACACCGTACACGCCTTCTCCCGAACACTTAACAATGACCTCTTTAAAGCCACCATGCTCACCTGCATTAGCGCTCATAAGCTCAATACGCCAGCCTTTTTTCTCAGCATAGCGTGAATATAGACGGAATAAATCACCTGCAAAAATAGCTGCTTCATCGCCTCCTGCTCCAGCTCTAATTTCAATAAAAGCATTGTGATCATCATTGGGATCACGAGGTAAAAGTAAGATTTGTAATTCTTGTTCTAGCTCAATCAACTGCGCTTGATTATGCTGTACCTCTTCTTGCGCCATTTCGCGCATGTCGGCGTCATCTTCTTGCAGTAATTCTTGCGCTGTCGCTAAATCTTCTTGAGCCTGCTGGTATCGTCCAAAAGTCAAAACAACACCTTCTAATTGCGCGTACTCTTGCGAAAGCTGACGAAATCTATCTTGATCAGCAATCACTTGCGCATCACTCAATAAGGCTTGAACCTCTTCATAACGCTCTTGTAAACCTTCGAGCTTACCTAACACAGATGCTTTCATGAAAAACTATGTATCCTTCTTTAAATTAATATCTAAAATTTGGCGTAATCGCTCTAACTCTACTGCATCACCACGCTCACTTGCTTTTGTTAAAGCTTTTGTTGGAGCATGAATTAATCGATTTGTAAGTTTGTGCGCAAACTCGGTCAAAACTTGCTCAGGCGTCTCTCCTTGAGCCAACTTATGCAGGGATTTGGTCAATAAGTGGTCTTTAACTAAATCGGCTTGCTGACGAAACGTTAAGACATGATCGAGCGTCTCTTGCGCCCGTAACCAATCCATAAAAGAGTGAGCATGGGTATGTACCATCGACTCTGCCTGCAAAGCCGCTGTTTCTCGAGCGTCTTTGTGAGTTTTCACTAAATCTTGTAAATCATCGACAGTATACAGAAAAGCTTCATTGATTTCAGTGACTTCAGCTTCAATATCACGTGGCACGGCTAAATCAACCAAAAACATAGGTTTATGACGCCGTTTTTTCAGAGTTTTCTCCACAAGCCCTTTACCTAATATGGGTAAGGTACTTGCTGTAGAGCTTAAAACAATATCTGCATCAGGCAATACATCGGGGATCTGTGCCAAAGTCACAGCGTCGGCAGAAAAACGCAGCGCCAAATCCTCAGCCCGAGCTAAAGTACGGTTGGCAATCGTTATATGCTGGACTTGATGTTCTTGCAGATGCTTAGCCACCAGCTCAATGGTTTCACCCGCTCCTATCAGCAAAACACGCGTTTGATCCAATGCGCCAAAAATATGCTTTGCTAAATCAACAGCTGTATAAGCCACAGAAACAGACATGGCACCAATTGCCGTCTGTGTTCTAATCTGCTTGGCTACAGAGAAAGTCTGCTGGAACAAGCGATCAAGCGTGCTTGAAATGGTTTTGGCATGCTTTGCCAAACTAAAAGCTTGCTTCAATTGACCTAAAATCTGTGGTTCGCCCAAAATTTTAGAATCCAAACCACAAGATACGCGCATTAAATGACGCACCGCCGCTTCATCTTCATGAACATACAAACAAGATGTGAGCGCATTAGGCTCCAAACCATGATATTGATGTAACCAATCGACTAGATGCTGCTTCTGTGCAGCATGTGTATACAGTTCCGTCCGATTGCAAGTTGATACAATCACAGCTTCACCACTTCGAGTTTGTGCTGATAAACTTTGCAGCGCAACTTGTATTTGCTCTGGAGAAAATGCTAGCTTTTCTCGCACGGCAACTTGCGCAGTCGTGTGATTGATACCAATTGAAATTAAGCCCATATGATTACTTTTACTCTATTTCAATGCTTTAAAATAGACATTTTAACCGATTGCACTGCTTTTATACAGAGAAGTGCTCTGATTTCAACAAATAAAGATTTAACTTCTGCTCATTAACTTTTATCATAGGTATTTAAGATTTAAAAATAAACGAGGTTATTGTGCTAGCACCATTAAAATATCTCATGCGAATGCTGGTATATTTATCTTTGCTGATTTTAGTAGGCTGCCAAAGTCGGCCTGCAGGCTATCAAGTTGAAAGTAGTAAAAATATTGAGTCTTGGTTTTTGCAAGGTAAGGTTTTTCTGATCAGCCCTGATGAGCGATTTTCAGCATCTATAATCTGGGATAAACAAGAAGAAATCAGTCATATTAAACTTCTCTCACCTCTTGGTACAACTTTACTGACTCTTGATGTCACACCAACAATGAGCACACTTCATATGGATGATCGAGTCTACTATGATACGGATGCAGAAAAACTATTATGGAAAACCACTTCTTGGCTCATTCCTCTCAAACGTATGCAACAATGGGTAAAAGGACAATCGACAGTGCATGATCAAGTGGTTACGCGTGACAAACAAGGTCGTTTAAGGTACTTACGTGCTCAATATGCAAAACGCGTATGGCATATACGTTTTAAGTCTTGGCAAAATCGTTTTGGTGCAGACATTCCTGAACAGATCACAGCACAACACGAAAAAATTAAATTTAAAATCAATATTTACGACTGGATCCCACAATGAGCTCAAAGCATCTTCCTTGTTGGCCTGCGCCTGCTAAAATCAATCTTTTCTTACATATTTGTGGGGAGCGAGAAGATGGCTATCATGAGCTGCAAACTCTATTTCAATTTTTAGATTATGCTGATCAATTGCAGTTTGAAATTCTCCCTACAGCGGATATAGAGCTCAAAACACCTTTTCAAGATGTACCGCATGAAGAGAATCTCATTGTACGCGCTGCCCGCTTATTGCAATCTTATACAGGATGCACACAAGGCGCACACATTTGGATAAATAAAATTCTTCCTCAAGGTGGTGGTTTAGGTGGCGGCTCTTCTAATGCAGCCACAACGCTTGTTGCTCTAAACCATCTTTGGCAGTGTCATGTACCTCTGCCCACTTTAAGACAACTTGGGCAGCAGCTCGGAGCAGATGTACCTGTTTTTGTTCAGGGACAGTGTGCTTTTGCTGAAGGTATCGGAGAACAACTCACAGCAACTGACTACGCTACACCTTGGTATCTGGTTATTTCACCCAATGAAGTTGTGCATACAGCTCCGTTATTTGCGCATCCTGAACTACCAAGAAACACACCAAAAATAAGCTGGAATGAGTTTCGTTTTGAAGATTCACATAACGATTTTCAAACTCTCGTGTTGAAAAGCTATCCTAAAGTTGCCAAAGCTTTTAACTGGTTGGTACAATATGCTCCAACCAGAATGACTGGAACAGGAGCTTGTATCTTTGCCACTTTTGCAACATATGAGCAAGCACTTGAAATATACAAAAAATGTCCAGATGAGTTATGTGGTTTTATAGCTCAGGGATTAAATCGCTCGCCTTTACTCAATGTATTAGAGCAAGCATCGTGATCACGCCTAACATCAATTGGTGAGGCTTTGCCACTTGGCAAGGTCTATACTAATAAGTATGTTCCAGCAGTGATCGAACTTTTATCTATGCCTAAGGTGAAAAAAGTGCCTGATATAAAGCTTTTTGCTGGAAATGCAACGCCATTGCTCGCACAAAAGGTCGCAGACCGTCTCTATTGTAAACTGGGTGACTGTGTTGTTGATCGCTTTAGTGATGGAGAAATCAATATCGAGATCAACGAGAATGTTCGCGGTGCCGATGTCTTCATTATTCAATCTACATGCGCTCCAACGAATGATAACCTCATGGAACTTATAGTCATGGTTGATGCATTACGTCGTGCTTCTGCTGGACGGATCACCGCGGTCATACCTTACTTTGGTTATGCCCGACAAGATCGACGTGTTCGTAGTGCTCGAGTTCCTATTACTGCAAAAGTCGTTGCTGACTTCTTGTCTAGTGTGGGCGTAGATCGCGTCCTGACTTGTGATCTACATGCAGAACAAATCCAAGGCTTTTTTGATGTGCCTGTAGATAACGTTTTTGGTAGCCCTGTTTTACTTGAAGATATGCTGGCTAAAGAGTTTCATAATCCTGTTATTGTCTCACCAGATATCGGTGGCGTCGTCAGAGCCCGTGCTATTGCTAAGCTGTTGCACGATTCAGATCTGGCTATCATCGATAAGAGACGCCCAAAAGCTAACATCTCTCAAGTGATGCACATCATTGGTGATGTCAGAGATCGCGACTGTATCATTGTCGATGATATGATTGATACAGGCGGTACTTTGTGTAAAGCGGCTGAAGCACTCAAAGCAAGTGGCGCTAACCGTGTCTTTGCTTACGCAACACACCCTGTTTTTTCAGGAGATGCCGCACAAAACATTCAAGATTCAGTCATAGATGAAGTGATCATCACAGACACTATTCCACTCGCTGCTCATATGCAAAAAGTTGGAAAAATATCACAGCTCACCTTATCGGGTATGCTTGCTGAAGCGATTCGCCGTGTCAGTAACGAAGAATCTATTTCGGCTATGTTTCAACATTAAACATCGAGGAGATGCGTGTGAAAATAGCTCGCATCTTCTTAAATTACGCTTTTTTGTGATTTTGCACTTATACTTAAGCTATGTTGTCAGAAGTTAAGATGTTGAACAACAAAGTCGTATGATGGAAAAATATATACAAGACTGGATCAATCTCGATCCAGATCCCACAACTAAAGCGTATTTGCAGCAACTGCTCGATAAAAAGCAAACTGAACAATTAGAGCATATTTTTTCTGGTCGATTACAGTTTGGTACTGCGGGTATTCGAGGCGTAGTTGGAGCAGGCCCGACTCAAATGAATCGCTTAGTGATTCAGCAAACTACAGTCGGTATCGCACATTATATCAAAAGATGTTTTCCCGATGATCTCAAAGCCGGCATTATTATTGGTTTCGATAGCCGAACTGACTCAAAGCAGTTTGCTATGGACGCAGCGGAAGTTTTATGTGCTCATGACATTCATGTGCATTTCATAGATTTCTACACACCTACACCGCTTATCCCTTTTGGAGTCGTCCAATTAAAATGCCTTGCAGGGATCATGATTACAGCCAGTCACAATCCTCCACAATACAATGGTTATAAGTTCTATTGGCAAGATGGCGCTCAGATCAATACGGAGCATATCACTCAAATTCAAAGTCTTATTGAGCAGCAAGCAGCATTTCCTGCTCCTAAAATAGAATTCGAAAAAGCACAAAAGCAGAACCGATTAAGCCTATTAGACCACTCTTTTTTTCAGAGCTATAAACAGCATATCATGCTCTCTCCTTTCTTGAAACATGCCCAATTACCCGATAATATCTCGCTTGCTTATACCGCATTACATGGTGTAGGCACTGAAATGACACAAGCTTTACTACATGATTTGGATGTTAAATCTTGCTATTATGTCACAACCCAATGTGAGCCCGATGGTACCTTCCCTACATTATCCAACCCTAATCCAGAAAATGCCGAAAGCTTTACTGAAGTGATCAAAACAGCGAAAGAGAAAGATTGCTTACTTGCTATTGCTCATGATCCTGATGCAGATAGATTTCGTGTTGCCGCACAAACAGAGCATCATGAATATCAAATTTTAACGGGTGATCAAATAGGTTGCCTCATCGCCGATCACTTATTAAGTCAACAACATAAAAAACAACAAATGGTCGGTACAACCATCGTTTCATCTAGCATGCTAGAAAAGATAGCCAAACAATATAAAGCAAATTTTTATAAAACATTGACAGGGTTTAAATGGCTTGCACAGCATGCAATGGATCAACAAAATCACAAAGTACAGTTTCTCTTTGCTTATGAAGAAGCATTAGGTTACATGTTTGGGCATCAAATCTGGGACAAAGATGGTCTCTGTGCTTTAGCCGTCTTCTTAGATTTATGTGCTTCACTTGATGACAAAAAACAATCTATATGGCAAAAACTTGAGCAAATGTATCGCAAACATGACTTACATATGCATCAACAAGCCACACTGCCTCTTGATGCACAAAGTAAAGATCTGATCCACCAGCTGAGAGCATTGGAACATTATGATTTGGAAGATGATCCTTTAGTTTCTTATCAAGATTTACAAGATGATCCCTTATTTACATGCGACGCTTTGATTTTTCAATATGAACATGTCCGTGTCATTCTGCGCATGTCTGGTACTGAGCCTAAAATCAAGTGTTATTATGAATGGGCTCAGCCTATTCATGAAAAAATTCATTTCCTTTCGATGCAAGATATCACAGCAAAGAAACTCAATGCTTTCGTAGAAAAACATCAGGCTTTCTTAAAAAGCATCGGGAATTAAATCGGTAACACGAACGCTAAGGAGAATGCTGAAAGCCCAAAGTCGGGATCAAGCCCTTGAGCATAAGATAAAGATATAGGTAAAATAGCTCCTCCTGTTGCAAGTTCAATCGTTAACTCAGCACCGACCGAATCCAACCATTTTTGTTTTGAAGAAGGCCTCCAAGCACTCGCGATATCATAAAAGCCTGTTACATAAATATCACTAATACCTATAGGATATACAGAGTATCCCCACTCTATACGCGCCAATAAATGACGCATTGATGCCGTACCTGAAGCATAGCGCGAACCTTTTTGTATATTGTTTTCATAACCTCTAAGACGTACAGCTTTACGTTCAAAGAGAATAAAATCGCTAGGAAGTGCATCATACCCTATCTCAAACGCATACTTATTTTCTTTTTCTGTATCATAGCCTGCATGTGTATCCAGAGTCATAGTAAAGCGCCAAGGCAACAGAAAAGTATGACGCAACCCCGCTTGCAACCTGTAGCCATAATATTTATTTTCGCTTTTAGAAAATAGAGAAATCTTGCCGTTAAATAGCTGTACATAAACTTTATCGTAGTATTTATAATTGTAATACTCAGCAATCAGATCAATATGAGTTCCCCAAGCCACCCCAGGCACATTTCGCACACGCTCTTCTGTAGTGAGCTGCATGGCCACACCTGCTCTTCTTTCAACTTCTTCACTACTCAAAAATTCAAGAGAGCCACCTAAAAAAGTAGAGATCTGATCTTCCCAAAAAGTAAAAAGGTGACTGCGCTGTAATAAAGCCGTTGTACTCGAGTGCACACCTTCATAAATAGTATCTTGATAAGAATAAGAAGAAGCTATAATCCAACGGTTATCATAAAGGTACAATCCGCTCAAAAAAGGTTTCTTTAACTTTATGTCCTCTGAGAAAATCAAATCATAACTGTTACGATGCAAAACATCGTGCCCTCTTAGATTAACGCCCACACGTTGATTATTGACATTGAACTTCACGTAGGGTAATAAAGAATAAGGACGAAGAGTTGACCAGGGTGAATAAGGTTTTGGTTCAGAGACCTGTGCTTTTTTGTTCACCGGGTTTGGGTAGTTGAATTTCTGAGTACGAGAACGAATCGAAAACTGACGTAAGGTTTCTGGCCTAGGCATGTTCTTCACCGCCATACCATCGACTTCATAAGTTTGATATACCAAACCTAGTTCAGGTTGCCATACAGGTGAAAAGGCGCCCCCTACTTCTCGCGTCCACTGTTTCACCTGACCCGAAGAAAGATTTAAAACGTAGATATTAAATATACCGTCATAGTTGGCACTGTATACAACCCGATTCCCTTCAAGTACATGAGGTGTATTTTCTGTAGCTCGTGTTTCGGTGACCTTTGACCACTTACCCGAAGTGAAGTTAAATCGCTCTAAATTCCAGCCTTGTCGCGGGCGTTTAACAGAAGCGATTAAGTAACGTCCCGATGGTGCAAGAGAAAAGTGCCCCACAACACAATTAAGTTCACTTTGCCAGATCTGTTCTTGTTCATTGGTATCAGGATTTAATTGCCATAATTGACTACGTAGCCCCACAATGCGTCTAGCTATTAATTGATTTTGATTGCCTCGCCAATGGACTTGAAGAAACCTTTGTTTAACTGTTCTCATTGAAACAGCTTGCTCATCTCCCACAAATACATCTTGATAAGAAGTACCATCAAACCTATTAATCTGACGCGTTAAAGCCAGTTTATCTCGTGTTTGAACCGCTAAGCTCGTTGCATGGGGTGCTTCGAATAAGTTCACCCATTCTTTTTCCTTGCCGTCATAAAGCTGCAAATACGAAGGTGATGCACCATCATGACTCACACGCATCAAGCCTTGAGGAGATGTTGCCATAACTTGAAATGAATTACCCTTACCGATCTGCTCACCCGTGACTTCTCGAGCTTGAAGTCTCTTGATTTGTGGTAGAAAGCGATCTTTCATCGCTTGTTCAAATTCATCCCACAAATCATTAAAATCTCGACCATCGTAAGCATCTGACATATAAGCATTCAAGCCGTACATAGGTATGAGGCGAGAACTATATCCTTCCATAAATTCTTGCATGCGACTTGGACCATATTTTTTCATGACCACATCATAGAAAAAGGCACCATAAAGATAAGCGGCAGAATAAGGCCACTTACGTGTATGCGCACTGATTTGCCCTAAAGAGTACAAGCCACGCAGTACCTCCATACGCATTTGCATCATGTAATAATCAGACTGCAAACGTCCATATTTCCGTTTGAAGTCTGTTTCTTGATACACCGCCAGACCTTCTTTAACAAAAGAGGGAACAAAGATAAAAGGAAATGCAAGAGGAATACGACCAAAAATGTATTGAGCGCCCTTTGCCAGCCCTGTTGACAATTCCAGATGTAGTATATGCGTATATTCATGCTTAATGAGTCCGTGCAGCCAATCATCGAGAGAATACAATCCGTTTTTAATACCGTCAGGTGGATGCATCAAAAGGCGAATTTGTGCAAAAAAAATGGGAGTAGCCCAACCATTGCTAAAATCAGTAGAATCAACCAAAGAAATATGCGTTCTACGAGCAAACTCGGTTTTAAAAAAAGGTAATAAATCAGAATGGATCTGCTCTGCTATCTGTAAAACACGTGTTGCAATCTCTTGATGTTTTGATAAATAGTGTACTTCAAAATGTGTAGAGCTCTGAGACAACCACTGATCGCCGGCACGATTCCAAGGCACATAATTAGCATATGTGTTATAAGTCATAAAGGTAAGAAAGCCGGATAAGCAAATAACAAGGCATCTTATCCATAAATATTGTTTTATCATCCTGCACTCTATTTCTGATATAGCATTTATTCACCCATGCATTCTTATCCAAGTCTCCATTCAAATATAGAACACATGCTATGATTAATGGTGTATTTATGTATCTATTTCCTATTGGGCTTACTAATATTTTATGGTTAAACAACTGCCGCTGCTTACTCTAGTTCTTACTATTACTTCTGCAATTGTCTATAAGCCTTTTCTTTCTTTATGGGTCTATCAAAATAGTCTGCTACTTGCTGAGCAGTTAGTAGACCAGCATATCCAAAAAACGACGCAACGTATACAAAATATAAACCATATTCTCCCTCAAATTTCCAAGTCTATGAAACAATGCGACCCTAAACAGCTATGGCTTTTGGAATATCAAAATATTGAAACGAAGCTTATTGGATATCAAGACCTACGTACAAAAGATTTCTGCTGGAGTCAAAGCATACTCAATGACTTACCATCAGCTGCACCTAAAATATTAAAAACTGTTGCGCTCACAGATAAATCAGGCATTGAACTGCTTGAGATAGACAATTATAAAGCTATGTTTTTTTATAAAATTTTAGCGGAGCGACGCTGGTCTATTGCACTGGAAGACGTTAACATTTCAAGCCCTATTTGTTCTCAATGCTATCGTATAGAGTGGAGTGAAGAGCAAGCGGTGAACACCGAATATTTCAGGGATGGGCGATACCAAATACAAGCAAAAATACTCAACTTACCCATACTGTTTCATCTAAATCTATCGAGCATACAAGATGCTTACCTTGCTCAGATTCAACCTTGGATTTTATCTTCTCTGATTTTATTCAATATTTTAATTTTAACTGTATTTACGCTGAACTCTATCAGTAAAAGAAAACTACGTTCTCAGCTCAATAAAGCCATACGTAAAAAGCAAATGAAACCTTATTTTCAGCCTATTATTGAGAGTAAAACAGGAAAAGTTATTGCAGTTGAAGTCTTGGCAAGGTGGCAAGTTAAAGAGCAGATCATTCCACCATCAGAGTTTATTGAGTTTGCTGAACGCTCGGGCTTAATTGACGATTTGGTGATTTCTTTGGTGCAACAAACACATGAGTCAAGAAAGCGTTTTACGAACCTTCTCAAAGAGGTTAGTTTTAGTTTTAACGTCACACCAAGACAGTTAGAGCGATCACGCTTTACCCAAAAGTTCTTTAAACTCTGTTTGCGCGTACATTCTGAAAACACACCTATTGCACTTGAGCTGACCGAAAGAGAAGCATTTAAAGATTTAGAGCATGCCAAAGAAGTGTTGACGCGCTTCACTCAAGCTGGCTTATCTATTAAATTAGATGATACAGGAACTGGATACGGCAGCTTTTCTTATATTCAACTTTTAGGCTTTCAGATCATAAAAATTGATAAAATGTTTGTCGATACCATAGAAACAGATGATGTAAAAAGAAGCGTACTTGATGCCATTATTGAATTTGGACACACAGCAAATCTAACCATGATCGCAGAAGGTGTAGAAACAGAAAGCCAAGCTCGCTATCTGATAGACCATGGTGTAACGATTCACCAAGGCTACCTGTATTCAAAGCCGCTTAATTTTAACGAGCTGGTCAGTTTTATTCAACAAAACAAGAAATTCTAGGGTGATGTCTCAGAAGATGAAGCGCTTTGAAAGCGCTTCATTTCACGGCTCATATTAATGCTTATGCTTAAATTGAATAATAAACAACCTTGCCATAAAAGCTCTAGGTCCGCAGCGTAACAAACCCCATGCATACAACACACAGATGACGCCTAAAGCTATAAAGTTCAGCCATGAAGGCAGTTGGATATAATTAAAATCAATCGCAACTAAGCCCTGCGTCATAAATAAAATGCTCACTATCATGGCTATAGTGATTACACCTTGCAAGCCATTCATTTTTTTAAGCTGTTTGATGTTGAGAATAGGCGCAGCCGCAAGCAGAAACATGATCGACATAATATCCCAACCACTCCAAGCTAAGGTAATACTCAATACCACTGCACCTAGATAGCAAAAAGACATCAACATAATAAAGCCAAACAAAACAACAACCTGTAAAAAAGGATTAGGTAAGAACAAATACGGATGACCTATCAAATTTGCCAGAATCAAACTAAACACTACCCAAGGTGCACTGCGCTCAACTTGAGCTATGAGTGCATCAGGGTGCAGATCTTGTTTTAATTTTTTTTCAGGTACCCATTTTATTTTTTGCATACTCAACCAAACAACCAGAAGACTCACCATCAAAAAATACAAAAGCGTTATCTGCCAGCCAAGAAAAATAAAAGATAAAACGAGCCCTTCTGGTCCAAGTAGTCTTGCGTACCACATATGATATGCATTGTTCTCTGACCAAACTACATTGAGCTTACGGCGCAAAGTCACCATTGCATACACCAAAAGTAGCCAAGGTGATAACACCAGGCTCCAATGCAAAAGTTGATGCGGACCAGATGCTATCGGAGGACGCACATAATCAGGTGCATGATATGCATAATCATGGTGCGCATGTTCGTCGTGTTCATGCTCGTGCTGTTCATGGTGCGCATGTTCGTCGTGTTCATGCTCG
>MDTC01130601.1_pt1 | contig 25018 bp, 13 predicted proteins | sample 811181 | NCBI WGS metagenome assembly MDTC01 (sample SAMN05326644, study PRJNA326480) | marine metagenome | isolation source: seawater | place: Pacific Ocean: North | collected 2011
AAAGAACACTCTACTTACGTACATAACTGACTCCGCGAACAACCTGGACTCTTCAGATCTATGCAAAATAGATTTCACACAACCCCCTAAAATACTAGTATAGGGTTTCATATTTAGGTAATTTAAGAACTGGTTAAGAAGAAGACGAAGAAGACGAAGAAGGACTTATTATAAAATAAAGGAGAGGAAAAACTATATCTCGTACGAGATAAAAAAAATTCTACACGCATCATCATGGAGCGCGCGCTGGAATCGATGCGCCTGTCCTCCTCCGCCTCCTCTGCCGCCGGTGGGGAGAGCTCTGCGAACAACAACAACGGAGGCGGCGAGGAGGAGGAGGAGGCGGCGGCAACGACGACGACGACGAGGAATGCGAACGAGATTGATTCGGACGAAAACCAGAGCGAAGAGGAGGAGGAGGAGGACGTTTTCGAGGACGCATCGACGACGCCGGAGGAGGAGACGAACGGTGCGAATGGTGGCGGTGGGGAAGGAAATAACGCGCGCGAGAGCAAGAATACGAGTGGTGGTAAGGGAGAAGAAGAAGAAGAAGAAAAAAACGAATCGGAGGAAGACGACGACGCGGAACGCGTGCGAGAAGAAGACTTTTCCGAACTCTTGCGGTACGTCAAAGTCGCGGTGGACGACGAGAATCCGCTCGAAAAGTACGAAAAGTTAGGATCCACGCTGTGGCAGTTGAGCAACGACGCTTTAGAGCAACTTGCGAACAGAGAGGAGATTGAGGGTCAGCAAGGAGTCGGCGCGTCGTCGTCGGACAACGGCGAGAGGTCAATTTTTGCCATCGTAAACGAGGAAGAAGAGGAAGACGAGGCGAACGTGAGTAAAGACGGCGGGTTGAATTTGCAGGATTTACCTAACTGCGTCCAATTAGCGGCGAAGGAGCTATCGGTGTTTGCGAAGGCGCTGACGATTGATCCGGGGATGGCGTATAGGCCAGGGAGTTCTAAAACACGCGAGGTTATTCCGGGGGAAACGACGATGCGAGCGATTGGGAGTCATCGCGTTGGGGCTGCAGAAATTATCGCCATGATGTTACAGTTGGGATGTTTGGAAATTGATGAGAAGATGGCACATTTGAAATTGGAAGAGACGAACGATGAGAGTAAACCGATGACTTTAGAAACGCTGGCGATTATGTTGTTCGAATACCCGTGGTCGTCCGCATTTCACGCGGCGGCGTCGAGAGCCATTTTAGCCGCGTTATCGAGTCCTCACGAGAAGCTTTGGATGCCGTTGGTAGTTTGCGCGAGAGATGAAGGCATGGGGGATGTGTATAAGAATTCATTGCCGACGAAGGTAGCGGAGACTATGAATGAAGCTTTGCTGTGCAAACGCGTGAGCGAAAGGAAGGGAAACGTTGGATCTGCGGTAGTTTTGGCGAACGCTTTGAGAGAGTTCGGGGAAGCTACGGATGAAGAGAGGAGTGAGATGCGAAAGCATTTGAATAACAACCCGAAATGGTTGGAAGCGAATAAAGATGGCGGGAGTTTGGATCGTTTGAACGAGGAGCAAGTGGGCGGATTGTGCGGTCCAAAACCGACTCGTTCGCAATTTTTAGAAACGAATTTAGGAGGCGGCGGGAGCGTGATTAGCAGTCACGAGTTGCTTCGCATGCTCCAGCACATTTCATTGGGCGGCAGTGGAAATTAAATAATGAATGTGAGTATTTAAGATTGATATTTCTATCATGGTTAGCGAAAGCTCATCAGGGGTGATAGTGGCGAGCGGTTATTCTCCAATCGCCTTGTTCCCGATCCTAATTCCTTAGCGGCTCTCGGACTGAAGAATCCAACTGCCATGGTTGGTATCGTGTCGCAGCAATTTTCATCACCTTCAGGTGCTATTGTAATTTTTCTAACTGGAGTCATAGCTTGATGTTCTTCCGCTCTTAATAACTCGAGTAAATCTCGTTCATATCCAGCCGGATCATCAATCGGCGTTTCAAAATTTCTAACTGTTTCCATTCGTCGTTTCTTATTCGTCGATATCGCATAGGTAGCTTTCAAGCGTGAGCTTTGTGGCGTCTTTGCAATCGTTGTTGTCGTTTTCATCGCTGGAGATTTCTGATCCAGTTGCGCAGTTCCGTTCACGTTGGTGGAAAAGAAGTAATTCGCAATTGGTGTCAAAACGCGTTTAACTGCACTTCCAATTGGTGGTACTGATGGTGTCGGCTGCAAATGACTGTATTTCTTACTGCTCATCAGCAACGTCTTTGGCGTTTTCATTCTTTCCTCTTCTGCATTTTCTTCGTCATCCTCGTCGTAACGCGTACGCTTCCTCGTTTTCGTTATCTTTCTTACCTCCTCCTCCTTTGTCTTCTCTACCGACGACGACGACGACCGCGATGACAATGATATTTCGGCGAACCGCTTCATAAAAATCTCACCTTTGATACTTTTCGCCGCGTCTCTAATAGCTATAACTATCGCTTCGCAGTCAACACTGTCCCCGCAGGAGGCCCCTGTCTTTCTTCTCGCGTCGAGTTCGTCTTGAACAAAACTCAATGTGGTTAAACTAAACGCAATGAGCATTTCCGAGCAGCAACCTGAAGAAAACGAAGTCGTTGCATGTTGCTGTTGTTGCTGCTGCTGTGTCGACAAATGAAACAACAGCGTATCCCACACCTTCTTCACTACCTCATCCGGCAATACGCCGATAAACGCGCACAGAAACCACCGCGGACAAAAGAATATCACCGAGAAGCCGTTCGCGGACAAAGTTTTGTGTAATCTAGGAAACAGACGTTTCGTTTTCCTGTCCAAGGCTTTCAAATCTCTCTTCAACGCGAACCATTCGGTGCCACTTTTGTCGTCTCTAAAATAATATCCGCTCAAAACTTCCTCAAAGATGATTTTGCTCAAGTAATAACATTCCGCTTCTTTTTCCAATGTGGGCATCATTTTCAACAGAAATCCGACAATGAAATTCATCCCTTGAGTGTATCCTTTCATGGAAACACTCAGCGCTTGCAAAATATTTCTCAAAGGAGCAATCATTCGTCCATCTCTCTCGAAATCGGAGTCGTTAGGGAATGTTCGAGCCAAATCTAATTCAATTTGCTTTAGTGTACTTTTCTTCTTCGTGTCCGTTTCGCCCATTGATTTTACTGAAGCTAAAAGCGCGTGGTACGACGATGAATGCTCGTCGGTAGACGACGAAGGAGACGCGTTAGCGGCGGTACTCCAACGCATCCAGTTTTGCCAAACGTCGGAGGTAGTAGGGACCATGTTCTTTTTTTTATGGAGAGTTCAGTCATCAAGTTCCCCCTCTTTTTTTTTTTTGGAGGAAATAATCGACTTCTTTTTGACTCCTGACAACGTTGTGCTTGCTATAATTGTTGCTACTATTACTACTACTACTACAAACGACCGTCATCTTTCGTTTCGCTCTTGCTATTGAGTCCCCAACCGGTTACATCGCCGAGTCTGCCCATCGGCCCTTTCAAAAGGACACTGTTTGTCACCACCGCGACGCTGGAAAGTGCCATCATGGCACCCGAAAAACTCGGATTAAGACTGACGCCGTATTCTGGGAGGAAGGCACCAGCAGCTAAGGGAATGCCGATGGCGTTATACGCTAATGCCCACCCTAAATTTTGTCTGATTTTTGCCAGTGCGGCGCGCCCGAGCTCCACAGCGTCCGCCGAGGCGGCTATTTCGTTCTCGGAAACTAAAACGACACCAGAGGCAGCTGCAGCGGCTTCGAGACCACCAGAGGCAGCAATACCGACGTCTGCGGTGACCAATCCTGGAGCGTCGTTGATTCCGTCACCAATCATAGCTACCGTCTTCCCGGAGCTTTTTAATTTCTCGACGATGGCGGCTTTATCGCTCGGCGAGAGATTGCCGCGAGCGGATGCGAAGAGCGGACTGGCGCTCATTTGTCGAACCACGGCATCAACTGCAGATTGACGATCGCCGGATAACACGTGCACTTCGCAATTTAAATTGTTCTTAAACCGTTGAATCGTTTCGATGGCGTCCGGTCGCATTTCATCTTTTAATTGGAAAAGCGCGAGTACACCTTTTGATGAAGTGCCCACGGCGACAAACGAAGCATCGCTTCTACTCTCCATTTCTTCTTCTTTCTCTTCTGGCAAGTTTAATTCGGATCGAACCCAGCTCGGCGTACCTACGAAACACCTCTCACCGTCAAGCAAAGCGGAAACGCCAAAACCAGGCGATGTCTTTTCCTCCGATCGCTTCTTATAATACGAAGAAGAAGAAGAAGATTCGTCGAGTTTGCTGCTTTCATCGCTGCAAAACGCCACAATGGCTTTCGCGAGCGGGTGAGAACTTTCAGATTCGACAGCCGTAGCGATGCGTAAAGCGTCCAACCTTCTCTCTTCTTCGTTGTCTTCGTTGTCATCAATAAATACTTTCATTTCAGTCACTTTCGGCTTCCCTACCGTCAGCGTCCCGGTCTTATCAAACACGACGCAATCCACTTTTGCCATTTGCTCTAAAACGTCGCCACCTCGCAATAAAATACCCCGCCTAGCCGCTAAACTCGTCGCCACTAACACTGCCGTCGGCGTAGCTAAGCCTAAAGCGCACGGGCACGCGACGACCAAAACGTTCGTTGCCAATTTAGTAGGTGCAAGCCACCAGGGGATACCCGCAGCGTTCGACCCGACCGCCTCCATCAACGCCCCGGGAAAAAACATCTCGCCGAATCCAGCCCAAAACACAAAAGTCGCTAAAGAAATACCCATAACAGAATACACGAACGGACCGGCGATGGCATCAGCAATGCGTTGTGTCGGCGCTGGTCTGCTCTGCGCATCTTCAACTGTCTTTTGAATTCCAGCAACGATGGATTCGTCGCCGTTTTTCAAGGACATGATTGAAAGCGGGCCTTCGTGAACGACGCATCCGGCACTCACTTTTGATTTTCTAAATTTGGGAGCGAAAATCGGTTCACCCGTCAAAGAAGCCTCGTCGACAGACGCGGCGCCGGAAATGACCACACCATCGCACGGGATCGTTTCGCCTGGAAATACCCGAACGATATCACCTGGTGCGATTGATTCTCGATCGACGAAAGCGTACATGACATCATCGGCTTCCATATCATTTTCGACGTCATCTTTTTCATCGTTCATTAATACGTTTAAATCCAACTTCTTCGAATCATTTTGCGTGATTTCCATTCTCGCCTCCGCTGGAAGCAAGCTTGACAAGCTCGCCAAATCGCTCCCCGCTCTCGCTCTCGCGCTCGATTCGAGTGCCCTTCCTAATAAAATAAACGCCAACAACAAAACTGGCTCTTCAAAAAAATCATTTGTGCGCATGCCGTACTCGTTCAACACCGGATGCAACGCGTTAGCTCCGCTCAACGTAAATGCTGCTACAGCACCGACACCAACTAATGAATTCATCGTTGGACTTCCATTCTTAAACGCGACGAATCCGTCGGATAATATCTGCCTCCCAGGACCGAGCAAAGCTAAACTTGCAATTGTCGCTCCAATCCACGGGTTTGCCAAATTCGTCAGCACCTCTCCGTGCGCGTATTCGTGCAATCCCAACTGATGTAAGTGGTGAGAAACATGCGTCCCTAGACACGCAATCGTCAAACCCCATGCTAAGTATAAATCCTTTGTCGTTTGTTCCTTTTCCTCGAGTCGCCTTTGTTGACTTTCGAGCACCATCTGCGCGCCTGCCTTGCCTTTCTCGCGAACGCGCATCGTGAACCCTTTCTTTGCAATTAAAGCAATTGCCAACTTTTCTCTTTCTTCTTCTTCCTTCACACTATCATCCGCGTAAGTAATCGCGGCTGTATTCGTGACTAAATTCACCGCGCAGCTCTTGATGAAATCTTGTGCGTTCAACGTCTTTGCCACGTTTGCAGAACATCCGCCACATCGCATACCTTCGATCGAATATAGTTTGGTTTTCGTAGCAGCGGATGATACAGCGGCTTCTTCTTGAGAAAATGAAGAAGAAGAAGATGGAGAGGTGGAAGGAGGCGTGGAAGTGCTCAACGCCGCCAAGCGCATCGTTCTCCAAAGTTTATTTTTCCTCTCCAGTGATGGTATCGATTCCGGATTTTGCTGCATCTCTCCACGCGCCGATACCGCTGCTGCGGCGGCTCTGGCTCGACTCCAAGAAAACGCAGAAGACATCATCAAAGTCGCGCGCGCACCACCGCGTCCTCCTCCCACTCTCCTTTCCCAACTTAAAGACGATGATGCGCCGAGAAAAACACAGCCCTTCGACGCACCAGAATTATCCCCAATTCTCCACTTTTGCATCATTTTCCCCGTTACTCCGGCTCGGACGCAGTCAGAAACTCTCCCCGAGGACGAGACCGCGCGTCTCCCGATTCCCATTCTTCGCAACAACACGGCGTGCCTTCGTGTCATCGTCGCCATCGCCGTCGTCGCACGTCTGCTGCTGCTGCCGAGAAGAACGACACCACCACCACTACCGCACAACACGGGCGGGCTTTTCAGCATCGAGTGAATTAAATTCTCCCGAGCACCGAGAGCTTTGCTTTGACGAGGATTTTTAAGACGCAAAAACAAAACAAAAATGATCTCGCCAAAAGAGAGAGAGGAGGAACGCGCTCTTCGTGCGTAATAACGGACAACCCGCGTACTCTACTAAGTCATACTTCAAAACAGCTACTTCGCATAAATATACGCGCGCGCAGGATACTCGTTATTATGGAATATATTATGGTCACTCGAAGGAGAGAGAGAGCCTCCTGATCGTCGTCGCAGTCAGGGAGCTAGCTAGCTCTGTCGCTCCGAAGCTCGCGCGCGCGAAAGAGTCGATTCATATGTATTCATTATTCCTGTCTTCTCTCCACGAACCCGACGACTTGGTCAGCTACCATCCACGTGATCGCCTGGCCAGGCGGAATGCGCATTAATCTCGGCAATAAACCCTTCCACATGGCAAATATACCTTCTTCTCTGAAAATAACCACCCCGGCGTGTAAGAAACCTTTATACTTGGCCTCCGTGCCGGGCGGCGCTTTCGCTTGTGCCATCAAACGCGTCTTCATGACGTCAAATGGTCCAGTGGCTATGGGGCCGAACGTTGCAGCTAATCCACCACTGATTAAGGACTGCGCCGGATGCAATATCATCCCGTCTCCATCGTACTTTCCCCACAAAGTTTTATCCACCTGCGCCTTCGCCGTGAACAAACACATCTGGTTGGTCCCGTTTCTCGCAATAGTCGGACCAACGCCAGACCATAAACCTTTCACGCCTTCCTCCATAATAATCGTTCTCGCGCAATGAAACGTGCCTTTATATTTTAACTTTGACGGATCTAGTCCTTTTTGTTGCTGCAATCGAATTTTAACGACTTCAAATGGAGTCACAATCATCACCGCTTCGCACACGCCCGCTCCGAAACCGGCCAACATCCTGCGTTGCGTGCTCAAGTACCCATTTTCGTCTCTTAAACCGGCTTGAAACGTCGCGTTCGTACCCATCCGCAGCATATATTTAAAGCATAAATGCGTCGCAAATGGGGTTAACCCTTTCCATAGCGCTTTCGTGCCTTCGTTCGCGTGTATCTTCTTGAAGCAGTCCGCAATGCCTTTGTATTGTCCAGTCTTATCGAGTTGTAAACGCGTTTTTACCACGTCTACGGGTTGGAGACAACACGCCTTTTGATGAAAAGAGTACAGAATCAGTCGGAGGAAGAATTGCGCGAGTAACGTCCGAGTCGAAAAGAGAACGCGACCTAGAAACAGAGACAAACAGAGACAGCGCGCCCGCGATATCGCCGCCTCTCCAATCGGTTTCTCCTCCTCGTCGCAGTCACGCGACGGCGCCGAACGCGCGTAAAATACACGATGCCGTACCTCGATGATACCCCCGAACGATCCAGACACGGCTTTAATCGCCGGACTGACGCCCACTTTACCGGCAACCGCCGCGGCACCGGCGGCGGCGGACGTCGCGGCAGCGTTCTCGGTCTTTTCTCTCGCCGATGGGATAAAGAACTTTCCCGTGGGGAGATGCGACTGAAAAAGATGCTGCTGCTGCTGCTGCTGCTGCTGCTGGTGTTTCTTCTCCGCGGTGTACGACGTCGACGCGAACGAGGAGGACCCCGACGACGCGAGTTCGCGGAGGTACCGGGACATCGCTGGTCCCGTTCGCGCGCCCACCACGCGGAGGTGTGGGATTCTACTGACGAGGCTGTCTTCGCGTGTGTGTGTGTCTCACATGTGCGCACAAACCAACCTGAAGGGACAAAACCCTAAACTATTTTCAAAAAAAAAGAGAAATTCCTCTTAAAAATGCACATAAAAGAGGCGATACCCGCGGAGAAGAAGAGGGCGATGGGGGCACCACCGAGGAGCGTCGAGCAAAGCCGCGATGGTGGTGGTGGTGGTGGTGGTGGTGGTGCGAACGCCGCGCTCCCGTCGTCGTCCACGCGCCGAAAACGCGCCGAAGATGATGACGTGAGAGAAGACGTGGTGCGAAATCTCGTTCGAGATATTCGTGCGGAGGTGGTGATGCGACGAGAAGACCAACACTCGGGCGGAGCAAACGAGACGAAGAGTGACGAGACGAAGAGAGCGAGGAGTATGCTCGAAGAGCTCGCGGAGACGCACTTTTGCAGGGGCGTTTTTGGTGGTATGTTTTCTTCTTTGCCATTTATTGAACACAAAATGCAACCTTGTTTTCAAACATTCTCACACCTCATTCTAGGAGAAACGTCCACAATACACGCGACGGCGAGGACTTCTTCATCCTCTCGCAATAAGAACGAGTCGTTAACGCTCGAAGTTCTTCGAGTCTTACGAGATACAATGCAAAAACGACCAAATTTGTTCAAACGCGAAGAAACGTTTTCGTCGGCGGCAGCGGTGACGATGTTTTTGCGCGTGTTTCCTTTGACGTGTGCGGTATCGTATACTTTGGAAACGAGAAGAGCGGCGTTGGAGTTAGCGTCTAAGTTGATGCAGTTTATCGCGGTAGATGATAGAGAAGGGTGGATTGCTTTGTGTTCAGGGGCGTCGAGGGCGGTAGAAGATGCGAGAGAAGGATTAGTTTTACAGCAAGAAAGATTGACGGGAACAATGGCGAGTTCTTCTTGCAACAACAATAATACTAACGTGGCAGAGTACGTCGTTTCTTCTTTCGAGGCTATTGTGGAACACTTTGAGATGCAGATTATAGATGGTGATCTCGAAGGAAAGGAGAATAATGATACTAGTGTTAAGAAGAAGAAGAAGAAAAAAACAGAAACGCTGCGCGATGAAGAGTTTCTCTCTGGTTTGAAACGCTCAACCTGTATATCTTTGGACCTCTCGAAAGGGGTCACCGCGACGCATCTCTTTGTCAACGCAGCTTTACAAGTCGTTTCCTATACATTCAAGGTCTCGCCACAAATTGCGAGCACGATGATAACGCCTCAAACTCTTGATGCAATTGAAGATTTGAGTGCATATGCCGGTTCATATGAAATTCGTTTGAATGCGTTGAAGTGCGCAAAGTCGATTTCCGCAGAGATTTACGAAAGTATTGGTCGCGAAGATTTTGCAATTCAAGCCACACTCAATGTTTTGCACTATTTTGATCCCGATGATGAGCATACCAGTAATATTGACGTTGTGCGATTGTGTTTTCAAACTTTGCAGCAACAGTATAGTAATAAGAGTAATAATAGTAGAGTAGATCAGAAACCGTCGTTGTCGTTGTCATCGACAATTCTCGATAACGCCGCGAGGCTCGTGGAAGCTCTCGCAAAATGCGCCACCGTTTGCCAATCCCGAGAAGCTAGAGAAATGCTACTCGAAGGTCTTTTACTCGTCGCCACATGTGCTGAAAAAGAAGAAAAACGAGTGAGGTCACACAGAAGCGAAAACAAAAAAAGAAGGAGTCATCAACAAGTCTCGTCTTCAGCGTCGGATACGATCGGTGTGTTATGTTCAAGAGCGTGCGCATCCATTATGCATTGCGCAGTTACTAGAGATAGTTCGATGGCTTTCTCTGGAATACTTGCTATTGCCATGCGTGCACCGAACCAATTAGGAAAAATAGGACGAAACAACAATGGCAGCAGAAAACAAATTGGGAAGGAATTTAGCGACGAAGACACCGATGTAGAAGATGAAATATTTTTTAGAGAAGAAGCCGTAAGGAATGGGGCAAATTCGGACGTAATAGACGAGGGGAAACAGCGTCAAATAGCAGCTGCAAACTGGACTGAATCATGTGTGATATCAATGCTGGATCAGCTCGGCTTACCGAGAAAAGACACAGATCCAGACTCTCCTGGCGTGTGGATTCCAGACACGCACATCCCAGTAGAAATGACGAGTTTCAATAACAGTACGAGCGATATGAAAACGCTAGAGAAGATTGGCGCTATTGTAACTCTTGCTAAAGCGGCTGCGATGTCTGATTCAGCCGATGATGCGAGAGCGTATTCAGAGAAATTCGTCTCGACGTGGTTACAATGGTTCGGCAAAAATAAGAATCCAACAAAAGATGGTAAAAGTTTGAGCGCCGCGAATAATGTTGACATCGAAACCGTAGCTGTTGCGAGAGAAAAGTTCTGCGCATTCACGATGCTTTGTGATGCAGCAACTGCTTTACTCCTCGCTGGAATGACAAAGAAACGACGGAACGTTGACGAAGATAAGTCCAATCAAGACACGGATGCGAGCGCCCCCCGGGGATCACTGGTACATGATGATGATTTCTCGCTGCTTAACGTGCATGATATTACTCCAGATGTCGTTTTATGGCCTTACACGAGGTATGTGAAAGATGCGCACGTCAGTTGGGTTCTTCTCAACGCGAACAAGTTCACGGAGAATAGCAGAGAACGACGCCACGCAAAGGCGCTTCTTGATAGCACGACAAAGTCTAAGATTGCATCCGTAGCGCTAGCAATCACTTTCATAGCAACGACTGAAAAGTCGAGCGGGACAATAGTTTCTGCTGAACTCGCGAAGCGCGTGTTACAGCGCGCCGTTGCAGACGAAGATGAACGAGTAAAGTCAACGGTTGTCATAGCTTTGCCGTTTGCAAAATTTTTTGCTGAGAGATTTTCTGCCTCAAGTCAAGCTTTAGGGGAATTGACAAAGAAGGCGATCGATATGACTTGTGAAGAAGCGAATAAACGTGCATCTGACCCTGCAGAACGGTATGAAACTCTAGCAGCAAAGGCCATCGCGGCGATGGCGATTGGGGTGAATCACGACCTCGGATGTCTCGCAGTTGCTCTATCGCTGAGCGATACTTTGATAGAGAAAAGTAACAAAAACAACAATAGTAACTCCAGAACAGCTTATAAAAGCTACGAAGATGATCTCGATCGTTTGCGCGATTCCTTGACATCGAAAGCTATCTCATCCGTTCATCTGGCTTCCGAGAAAAATTACGAAGATTTGGAATCCATTTGCGAGTCCATTCATTCAGTTGTGAATATCAACCTTTCAAGCGCTTCAGAATCTCGGCGCAAGATTCTGAACGCTCTGTTTGCGAGAGTTCCGCAGCAAGATAGGGGATCGAAAGAACCTCGAGAAAATCACCATCTTCAAAAAAATGTCTTCCGTATTGCCTCCACTTGTACGCTTGATCGTCAACAATCGAAATCGAAAAAATCATCGAGAGGTCGAACGTCGCATGCAAAAGCAATGAGTGAACTCGAAGTACAAAAAATGCCTTTTGTTCGAGACGAGCTCGACAAATTATGCATCGAAGAATATGCTGAGATTTTTGAAAATTTCCTCGTTTGCGACGACTGTCCAGAAATTAATGAAGCAGAAGATGGCGCAGAAGATACAAAGAAGCGACGCGTGGCTGCATGGAAAAATAACAATGGCGATAAGAAATGGGAAGCGGATGCACTCAAAGTTGCAGTTTCTTCCTTGCGAAGAGTTTTAGATACATCATTAACGTGCGGGCCAGATTTTCTAGATCGAAGACATCGAAAAGAAAAGGAAATTTTTGCTTTGTCTGGGGCTAATAAATTGATTGGATACGCGTGGCGATTAGCACATCACGAAAGTCCAAGCGTAAGAAAAGCTGTCCTGGAGGCAACGCACATATTTTCTCGACGCGAAATTCTTCTCGAGAGTGCTCTTGAAAACGGGGAGATCGATCTTTCGACATTTTCTTATCAAACGAAAAAAATCATGGCGGAAAATCTAAGCACCTCAAATTTGCGAAGGCATTCAAGTTTGAATATCTCTTTACTTTGGGGTGGTGCACCGTCGGCCATGAATCAAAATCCAACGCACAATATCGAGACTGAGGCGTCCTTAAAATTGCTCCGACATCTAAAAATCGTCGTGGACGAATCACCTACAGACACGGCACGAGAGCTTTCTTTGCGTGTTTTTTCGAGCGCTGCTGCGACCGTTCCGGCAAGGCGAGACGCGTTAACAATTGAAGCTATGTTCTGTGTAAAGTTAATTGTTCCAAACTCTGGAGAAAGTTTACTCACGGCATCGACTGCTGCTCTTCTTTTGCACGCACTCGCGAAGAAACATGACATTCGACCGAAGGAGCTTTTGTTAGGAGACGCTCAAATCGCAGAAGGTATTGGATGCATCATTCCAAATAACAAAGAAATGTTGCACACGCTTTGTGAGGCAGTCGTAGAATGCTCAGAACGCGAGTTACTCGATGCTCTCCTACCCGCAGCAATCCCAACACTAGTACGTAAGAGGGACATCAAGACATTGGGGGCATATGCCAAAGAGCTTCGAGGCGAGAAATCTGTCAAGTCTATCGTGACTGAATTTGCATATGTCGTCATCGCTGATTTCCTTTCAGCGCGAGATAATGAAGCGCTCAAGAAAAATGCAATCGAATTTCTCGAAGAGCAAACAGGTTTAGAAATAGAAACTCTGATTGCGGACAATGCATTATATCTAATTAGATGTTTGATCAAATCCGCAGGTGCGAACGATAAAATAACAGAACTGGCGGTCTGCGCGAAAGAGTTAAAAACCATGCTCCACGATATTGGTCGGTTAGCACTGGGTGATGAACAATTCACCACCTTACCAGATTTCTTACGAGCTCACTTCACCGCTGTGGAAATGCTAATGTACGAACAAGATGAGAAGAAAAACGAAGTGATTAATCGCAGGTTTCTGAAATCGCTCGCGATCATGGTCATTTTAATTCAAGATCATTTACCTCAGTTTGCTCCAAAAGTCATGGCGCACTTTTCGGCAGCACTTGAGCGCAAGAGTTTGCGCAAAGATGCTCTCAGAGCATGGTTGATATTTGTGCAAGTGATTTCGAAGCACAGTAACGAGTACTTATCGAGAATCGCCGGTCAAATTGTGGTAACGATGCTACCATATCTACAAAATTGCGATAAGGAAAATCTAAATAGCACTGAATTTGCTGAAGGATACGGAGATGCAACAAAAAAGTTCGGAACTACTACCAACTCTGCGACGACAGACGCTAATTTAGCGGCAGCTGTTATTGATGAGCTTGTACTGAAGGCTATTTTACCAAAGCCAATTTTGGCTTCCCTACCTCTCTTGCCTAGACTCGAGAGACTGCGCGACTCAAACACGAAACTGGACGATGCCAGAAGATCAAATTTACTCGAAGATAGTTTAGGAATTCGACTGCAAGTGTTGACTAACTCCTTGTCCCAAACTGAAAGTGCGGCAGTCCGAGAGACTGCTCTGGTGGAAATATATCGCGCATTAAGCAATCATGAAAACACAGATGAGTTGAATGCTCTCGTGAAAGGCTCAAACGAAGGTGCAACCGCTGATTCAGTCGTAGGAAATCTCGGCTTTGCACTGTTGAAGTCTTTTTCGCACGATTATTCATCTACAGGCAGCGCGAAAAACGAGCAAGCGAGGATACGTTCGCAAAGAATGGCGACAAAATGCCTCGGCGAACTCGGAGCTATCGATCCTGGTCGTTTGGGTATTACCACGGAATCTATCGACTTGCACCTGGATACTAGACCTACAGAAGTTGCGCAAACTCTACTCGTAGATCACTTAGCTCGTATGGTTCGCGGTGCTACGGATGCTATCATGCTCGATGCCACGGCATTCTGTGCACAAAAAGTCCTCATAACGAGCGAGTGCAGACCAGCTGAAATCGAAGAAACTGCAACATTTCTGTACAATCAGCGTAATAATTTCGCTATGGATACAAATATATTACCGGAGGGATCGACAAAGGACGGAGCTAAGTTTTGGTCGGAGTTACCAGAGGAAGCAAGAACCACACTGGCCCCATATCTTACCACTATTTATATCTCTAGTAGTAACAAGCAACTCCCGTCGACGCGCCCCATATACGGAACGTCCTCTTCGGTAAACTCATTCTCAAAATGGATTCAGCAGTGGTGCCGCGTATTAGCCATAGAAGCGCGTGGCCCTTGTGCAGATTTATTCGAGAATTGTTTGGGAGTGTTTCGGCACGATACGCGCCTGACACTATACTTGCTTCCGCATATGGTTTTAGATGCTCTGACTGGGCAAACTAAAGAAGAGTACACCAGTGCGAACGAGACTACCCCCATAGTTATCGATAATGACGATGGGGATGAAACTGCACGAATGCGAAGACTCTCCATTGAGCTCGAAATTTTAGCTGTATTGAGAGACGCCGCCGGTATAGTAGTTTCAGAAAATGAGCAGCACACAGTGAATACGAGCAAAGGTGAAATATCCCCGAATGATGTTGTTGCATTTTCGGCGTTGCGCTCACAAAGAGGAAAAGATAACGCGCTTAGTAGTAAGTCATCTACATCAGGAGGTTCTGGTGGTATCACGGAGTTGGCAGCACAAGCAATATTCCACTTGCTGGACCAACTCGAAACGTGGGTTGCACAAGTCCGTATTTCTAGTACAAGACGTCATTCATATGGCGCAAATGCCATGCATAAAAATGCACACTTCGTTCAAGAGTTCTTGGAAAACATTCCTAAAACGCTACTTGCAAAAGCGGCTCAGAACTGTGGTGCTTCAGTTCGTGCTCTGAGATATTTTGAAGACCACTGTCGCGCTCAGGGTGCTGTATCAAATCCTGCGTCAGCAAATTTTGCAAAGAAAAAGCTCGACATGCCAGACGGAGACGTCTCATTTTTAGCCTCGGTATACCAGGGTCTGGCTGAACCAGACCAGCTGTTGGCGTTGCCCAGATTTCGTGCGCAACCAAAAGTGGAAGATGAGCTTTTACGTCACGAGGAAGCCGGAGCATGGGAGGAAGCTTTGATTCACTATGAATATGAGCTTTCAAAGAAGACACTAAAATCATCTTCGAGCGATACTTTGTCGCCTGCAGAATGGGGAAGGCTCCGTTGTTTGAAAGGTCTTGGGCATTTACGAACGGTGCAAAGAGATTCGGAAACTATGCTCGCGGCGCGTCGCTTTTCAAAGAATCGAAGAGAAACAGCAGCGCTTGCAGAATCTGGAGCAAATGCCGCGTGGCGCTTGGGCCGATGGGATGATTTGGAGAGTTTATTAACAAAGTTGGATAACGAGAACTCGCGAAGAAGTTGTGGTGTTCACTCCTATGATGGTACGCCCACGACATTATCGTTAGATCACGTCATTGGTTCTTCTCGCAAACGAATTCGGAGTACTGCAGGTGGAGGAATTCTCTCTTCACGATTACATCGCAACCAAGCTGTAAATGTCTTCAACGATGACGACGACGTGTCTGGATTGTTGACGAATCTATCCTCCTCTGCCTTTGATCCAAAAGCCCCTGCGGACGGCGATGCCGCAATTGGACGCATCCTGCTCGCTCTAACGAGAAACAAGAATACAAATGGAGGGAATGATTGCGATGAAGTAGGTTTTCGCCGAGCGATGAAATCTGCCCGCGATGCCGTCTTGGCACCATTAGCTGCTGCAGCTATGGAAGGAAGTTGGCACAGAGCGCATCCGAGTTTAGTGCGACTCCATTTGTTGCAAGAATGCGAAGCTGGGTTTGAAGCTGTCAAAGCTTTCCGCGAAGAAACGAGTAAAATGCAACTCGAACTTGCACGACACAATGAAATTTCCGCTTCAAACAAGGGTAATGCCAATAACGCGTCAAGAAGTCGATTAGCGGATACAAGGACAACGGCGAATCGATTTCGAATATCTCGAGAATCCAAATCGGGCATTCCTTTGATCACTCAGACTGTATTGAACGCGTGGGATGCACGCTTAGAGAGAGTACCTGCCACGATTCAGACACGAGAGCCAATCTTAGCTTTGAGACGGTGCATCTACGGTTTACTTCACGCTGCACCAGCTCAAGCTAACGCGTGGTTGGCCCAAGCTCGAGCATGTAGAACGGCTGGTCACCACGGTGCAGCGCAGCTTGCACTCTTGGAGGCTAGAAATTCCATGCAACAAGTTGGAAGTGGTATGAGTGAACGAACGATGATAGGAAACAAGGTTCGATTAGCCTTGGAACAGGCAAAGTTGCTCTGGGCAGAAGGAAAGCAACACAAAGCAGTCAGTGAAATTCAAGAAGTTCTTGGCTTTACCGATGACAACAATAACAGCTCGCGTTCGGGTGGCAGCACGACGACTATAACTGAAGATATACTCGCCGAAGGTGATGAAGACGCGAAGATCTTGGCGAAGGCGACACTTAAGCTCGCTCGTTGGGCTGCGGTTACCGGTCAAAAGCAGAAGAATGAAATTCTTGAACTTTATAAGCGTGCAAAGACGCACTACGGATCGAGAGAAAAGGCACACTTTCACCTCGCGAGGTATTTGGACGAGCTACTCAAAGATGCGCAAAGAAGAGAAGCGATATTGGCGATGGGTGGGATTGGCAACTCTGCTGCCCAAAATTTGAACACATCTTCACGAAGTCGAAGAGCGAATAATCAGGCTGGTAGTCGTGCAGGTTCGAACGCTCTTGCAAATAGCAAAGAAGTGACGTCAAGTTACGATTTGATCACGGAAGCTGCGAAAGCATACGGAGCGTCCGCAAAAAATGGACATCGCCACGTGTATGCCTCCATACCAAGAATGTTGACGTTATGGTTTGATGCCGGAGACAACTATGAGAAGATGCACGCAACGTATACTGCTGCAACCTCCCCGGCGGCGCAGCAACAGTTGCAAAAGGAACTCCAGCGCGCGAAGAAGTGTTGCGAAGACATCACGCTCATCATCAAGACTTATAGCAATGCGTTTCCTTTGTATAAATGGCTCGTAGCTTTACCGCAGCTCACCTCTCGTTTGACCCACAAAAATGAAGACGTGTTGTTCGTAGTCCAGACCTTGGTATCGCGACTGTTCCGCGCGTATTCGGATCAAACGCTCTGGCAACTCGCACCAATGTTGCGTTCGAGAGATGATTATCGGAAAAGATCTACTTTACAAGTATTACAAAAAGCGATTCGCGAGGAGAGTAGTCACCGCGAGCAAATTGCCACTTTTCAATCTATGGGCGACCATCTTGTCAAGCTATGTGCGTTTCAGCCGAAGGCGCCAACAGAGCCTAGACAACGTCAAGCTAAGAGCTTTTCGCTCGAGAAAGAATTTCCTGGTTTATGCGCCATGTTACCTTCGCAAATTATGATTCCAATTCAATTATCTTTGACAGCGGCGCTCCCTCCGAAAGATTCAAATCCTACAGACCACATCCCGTTTCCTGCCACAACGCCAAGTTTTTACAGTTTTGACGACAACGTAAAGCTATTGCAATCGTTACAAAAGCCGAAAAAACTAACCGTGATTGGAGACGACGGTTTGGAATACTCCTTCTTGTGTAAACCAAAGGACGATTTGCGAAAAGATTTGAGAATGATGGAATTTTGTGCCGTTCTGAACCGTTTGTTATCTCGCGACGAACAAAGTCGCAAAAGACGGTTATATTTGCGCACTTTCTCTGTCATTCCATTGTCTGAAGACTGTGGTATCATCGAATGGGTCCCAAATACTACCGGTTTGCGTCATGTGATGCAAAACTTGTACGTTCGCGAAGGCATATTTGGACGTCACACACACAACGACATCAAGGAAATCTACGAAAGGTGGAAAGGACGTTCACCACTCGGGTACGGGAAGGAAATGTTGCAAAAGTTTCCACCCGTTTTTCACAAATGGTTCCTTGATACTTGGAAAGATCCATCGAAATGGTTCGCCGCTCGCAAAGCATTTGCTCACACCTCTGCAGTCTGGTCGATGGTTGGCCATATTGTCGGTTTAGGAGATCGGCACGCTGAGAACGTTTTGTTAGATGCGACGACGGGTGATTGTGTTCACGTGGATTTTTCGTGTTTGTTCGATAAAGGCTTAGAGTTGGAAACGCCGGAAGTTGTTCCTTTTCGATTGACGCAAAACATGATTGACGGTTTAGGCGTTGGAGGCTACGAAGGTGCCTTTGAACGCGTTTGCGAGATTACTTTAGATGTGTTACGAAATCATCGCGAGGCGTTGATGTCTGTATTAGAAACATTCGTCCACGATCCACTTGTCGAATGGACTCGCGGAAAGAGCACCAGTAACCAAAGTAATACGAAATTAGTTCTGCAAAGGAAAGCAAAAGCGGCTTTGGAAAACATTGGGGCGAGATTGGAAGGGGTCGTCGTTGGTGTCGGCGCGGCTCCAAGTTTACCTCTGAGCACAAGTGGTCAAGTCAGACGTTTGATCGAAGAAGCTACTAGTCTATTCAATTTAGCTTCTATGTACATTTGGTGGATGTGCTTTTTCTAAAGGTTATTTGCGTATATTTCAAAATGTATTACTGTTGTACCATGGTACCACGATGAAATTAGGTAGTATTAGTGCTTTTTTAATAACAAAACAAAACAAAAAGTCTCTCTTCCTTTATCGCCTCTTTCTCCAATCGTCCGAAAAGTCATCATCGTCGATTGATTGATTCTGTTCTCTTTCCCACTCATCTCTTTCGTACTCATCGTATCTAGATTGTTCCGCGCTGTTAAAGAACCCAGTTACCACGTTCACGACAAACGACAACAAGAACAACTGAAAGATGAACCCGCCGCCGCCGAAAAAGCCAAACGGCATGCCGTATCCGAAACCAAACGGCATACCAAAACCAAACGGCGAAAACATTGGCACCGGGACGGGCATAACAGTTGGCCCGTAAGCTGCTCGTGGCGGCGGCGCACCTCGTCTGTAGCGACCCCCACCTCTTGGCGCGGCCCGGTAGGATCTTCCTCCTCTTCCAGCCACTTGCGTGATTTCATTCTTCTCCATCATCGCTTCTGCCGGTTGATCCAATACCGAACAATCCGCGACGGCTAAAGACGTCGCGACTACCATCGCCAACGCGGAAGATGTCGTTTTCATCTTCCAACCCTTTTTCTCATCTTCTTCGTATTTCTTCTCTTCTTTTCCTTTCTTCTCGCCATCGTTCGTCACCGTTTTGCTGACGAAGATCACCTCTCGCGAATTTCGCCTCGACGTCGAGCATCTCTTTTTTGATCCTCCAAAAGAGCACGACGCGATGTTCGCTTTACACGGAGACGTTCGGAGGGTTGTTGTTATCATTTTTAGTAGTGGGGACGTTCTTCTTCTTCTTCTTCTTCTCCTTGTCCGACCGGCGACTCGACTCAAAGAAGTGGAGCAAAAAGAATTCAATGCCTCTCAATTGGTCTTCTTCTTTTTCGTAGACGCGAGGATGACGTCAGAAATCCATGAAATCCAAAAAAAGAAAAAAATATCTGAAAAAAAGAAGATCGGCGAAGGCCCCTCCCTCCCTCTTCACACAAAATTTATTATTATTTTATCGGACAATTCATTTCATTTTTCCCACATTTTTACCCCCATTATTATTCATTTTTGACACTTTTTCATTTTGACTCTTTTCAAAAAAAATGAGCTCTCCCAAAGGGGGGGTCGCGGCAAACGCGCACTCGATCTTAGCGGGCACGTACGAGCGGTTTCTGTTCGGACACACGTTCTTTCCGCACCACGCCTCTTCGTCGTCGCCGTCGCCGTCGCCGTCGGGAGGAAGCGGCGCGGGATCCAGGAACGAAGGGAAAACACATTTTCTGTGCACGATAGACGCGCACCAGCAATCGATAAAAACTGTCGCCGCCGCCGGTCCGTTTTTCTGTTCCGGGGGACACGACGATAGAATACGAGCGTTTCACGTGAACAAGAGAGGGGAGATATCGGATGTTGGGTCGTTGACGGGACATACCGGGACGGTGACGTGCATTGCGTTTGCAAAGCCTGGCGGTGGACGTTTTGATGGAAGTGATGCAAAGGGTGAGAAGCACTTTAACAGTAACGATACGCTCGGCGGCGTACCGCCGCCTTCTCGAATGCTTTCAGGGAGCGACGACGGGACAATTTTGGTGTGGGAAACCTACGATTTTGAAATATTGAAGAAAATGTTGGCGCACAGAAACGGAGTTTCTGGGTTGAGCGTGCACGCGTCTGGAGTGGTGGCGGTGTCGTGTGGGAAGGAAGACCGGTCCGTGGCGCTTTGGGATCTGAAGAAAGGACGGGTGGCGTATAAAGGGAAGACGAGAGGAGGAAGCGAGAGCGGGATTGATGTATTTTTCAGCAGCAAAGAAGAAGATTCATCGGGAGGAGGGAAGAGGTACGGGCTTTTGACGAATAAGTGGTTGGACGTTATCGATTGCGAAAGCGGCGGCGAAGTGAGCACGTTTATGAGAGAAGACCAAAGGGAAAGTAAAATTGCGTATCGAAAGTGTTTGTGCGCGACGAGCAAAGCAGAATCGGCGGAGAACATCTACCGAGTCGGATACGAAGGTGGCGATGTTTGTATTTTCGACGCGAGAGTTGATGGTGGTATTACGAATACGATTGAAAACGCGCACGAAAATCGCGTTAGATGCATGGCGGAGATTCCAGAAAGAGGAGGACACTCTTTCGCCACGGCTTCTTCGGATGGAATCATCAAAGTCTGGGACGATAGAAATACGAGCAAACCAATCGCCCGAATCGAAGGCGGTGGGAGATACACGAGTTTAGTAGTCATGGATAACAACGATGCCATGCGCAGATCGAAACCAGCAAAACCGAAAGAAATTGAAATAGACGATATCGAAGCTCGTTTGGAAATGAAGAAGAAAGAGGAAAAGAAAGCGAGCACTGAAACACAAAAAAAAGCGGAGAAAGGTAAGAAGAAGAAAAGGAAGAAGACGAAAGCGGATTACGATAAAATGGATTCGGATTCAGAGTTGGAAATTGTCAACGATACAAATGCAAATGACATCAACGCTGCAAATGATTCGAATGTTCCACATTCGGACGACGAAGACGAAGACGAAGACAGCGAAGACGAAGAAGAAGCCATTGAAAAAATGCGACAGGCGTACAACAAAACGCACCTTAAAAGCAAAAGTAAACGAAAACCGCAACAAACTCTCAACAATCAGTACACGAAAAACGCGACGACGGCGCGAAAGAAAGCGAATAAGAAAAGCAAAAGTAAATTTTGAAGCAAAAACGAAATTAAAAAAGCAGTAATAGGAATAGTAGGAGGAATAATAATTGGCAGCAGTGAAGAGCAGACATCCAGGTCGTTTCAAAAGCTCTAATAATGTACTCACGTTTCCATCTTGCGCCGCTGCTTTTCTCTCGCATCGTTGTCCCCCTTTGCCTCTTTCTTCTTTTTCGCCTTTTTTTTATTGGTCGGAAAATTCTGAAACCTTTGCTCGCTCCACATTTTTGCTACAGGCTCAAAGTCTGTTATGTACTGTGCCTTATATTCCTCATCTACTAATCCTAACTCTTTCATTAAATCCAAAATCTGGACGCTCGCCGCCTCTTTCGCGTTGTCGCCGCTCGTCCCTTCCGTGTTGACTTCGATTGGCCCGATTTCCAAAGGCACGTTCTTATACCTCTTCCTTTGATCCCCGTGATACACTCTCCTGTGCGTCACCTTCGCCGTTCCTATGAATCTTGGATCGTGCACTAAACCAGACACACTCTTCGACACCAACTTCACCGAGTACAAGCACAATAAATCATTAAATTTCGCTCTAGCTGGTTTCACGTCGCTCGTCGCGTATTTCAACCCTTCTTCCAGTATTAAATTTGCCACCGCGTCAATCGCTATATCCTTCTCCGCCTGTCGCAACGTTTCGTTCGATAAATCCGCCACGCAAGTAATCGCGGCTTCCACCGCCGTCCCAGCCACGTGCTCGTGATGTCGCCACTCCTCCGCCGTAATCTTCACGTCTGGTAGAATATCCGGCGCCAACTCTGCGAACGTTTTGTTCCGAATGCATGCCGAGAGAAAATTATTCGCCTCCATCTTATTCCTGGGAGCTTGTTTTGCTCCGTATTTCCCGTCTGCTTTTCGAATCTTATCGAGTAACACGGATGTAATTAACTTATCTCCGTAAAAAGCGTTCAAATCGACTCTCGTCTTCAAATCTTCTGGGATCGGTCTCGAATCTCGCAAATATAACCCAGCGGGTAGGTAATTCTCCATGGGGACTTTCGCCAAAGCCGCCAACCAATCCGCGACATACTTGACGCGTTTCTCTTTTTCCTCCTCATCTCGAGACACGACTAACCGCTCGATGTCTCGGTCTAGTCTTTCGAACATTTGGTGCAAGTAATGCTCGTGCGTTTGTTTGTTCGCCCAGATTTTCGGGGGAAGATTGTGTTTGTTCTTTTTCCTCGCCCGGTCTCCCTCGTATTTCCTTTTCGCCTCGGGATCTTTCGCGAAATGTTCCTGTCGCCGCCGCTCTTTCGCCGCTGCCTTCGCCTTCTTCTCCTCTCGCTGCTCCCGACGCCACTCTCTCAAACTACGGGGAGGAGCGCCGTTCGCGCTCACGAACATCTCCTCCCTTCTTTCACACAAAGAAAGAAGGTAACAAAAAATAAAGTAAAGACACAAAAAGCTGAAATTTTTCTTCGTCTACTCGTAGAAAAAAAATTGAAGACCTCCTATATTATTATGTCTGTCCGGAGTGCGGGAAAGCGAAAAGACGAGCCTCAACAGCCACATCAAGAATGTATTATAACCAAGGCGATGACTGTTGACAATACTACTACTACATGAATTACATTAAGAATACATTTCCGGTAAAGCCCCTCCGTTTGGCGCGCACGCGCGCAACGCTACGCTCAACTCTTCCGCGAAGAAATCGTTATCCACGTCCGATAAAGCGAAAGCCTCCGCCGTCCATAACGACAAGAGCTCTTGCACGGCGTCGTCCAAACCGGGGAGCACCAACAATTCCGGATCGTGTTCGACGACGGCGTCGACGTCGACGTTTGGGAATTTCTCTCTCAGTAATTTCGCGTTTCGACTGACAATAGACACCCACTCGTCGCCTTCGCTGCCCATAAACAATTTCGGTGCGGTGAGAAACATCGAACAGCAGTTGGCGCGAGGCGCGGCCGTTTTAAGTTTGCTCATGCGACCGACAAACGCGGAAGACGGCGTGGATAACGCGTCTGGATTTACGTGACACGCATCCACGGCTTCTCGCGGAGTACACGTGATTGCTTTGGAAATCTCATGTATGCGAACTGCAATCTCATCTTGATTCTCGGCGTTGTTTTTCTCGTCGGAGTGCATCACTCGCTCCGCCAGCGAGAGCGTGCGACAGGCTAAGTTGTACGCGTATTGCTCCGTCATGGCATTCGTAGGAGTAGTGGTATTGCTCGTTTCTCGCCAAAACTCTTTCACTCTTTCCACGTCATTTCTTAACGTCTCGTCTCGCTCCAACCTCGACATGAACTCGTCCAATTGCCTGTCCGATTCGTCTCGGATCGTCGCTCTCGACACTTCTTGGCCAGCGAGGCCTTGTCGCTGTCTCTTATACGGCATCTTCTCGAGAAAGTTGGAATATAGAAACGCGTAGACATTTTTCCACGATACGTTTCTGTTCAGCCATCCGTTTTTGGTGTTTCCGAATGCATTTTCCCCGAGAGTGTTGAGCGCGTTTACGATCGGGCCTCCGTTTTCTTTCATCAGATGCTCTCGCAAGGCATCGTAATCGTTGTCGAAATCAGCCGGGTCGCGTTTTTCGCGTCGTCTCCCCCCCGTCGACATGCATTTTATCAAGTCTCTCTCTTTCATTCGATACCTCCTTCTGTCGTTGCGATTTTGTCTTCTCGTTTGCCTTTGTGTACCACGCCCTCTTCCTTTCGCGGCGACGACGACGAAGCACGGCGAGCACCATTCTGCAGAGGAAGAGGCGGTCGTGACGGTGGTGGTGGTGGTGGTGATGGACATGAATACTTGCAGCGCCGCGGTGCCGTGCTCGCCGCGTTGGTGAATGGCGCTTTTGGAAACGAAGAAGAAAAGATATTCCAAAACGTCATTTTTTTATCCATCTCGTCTCGACGAGAGTTTCTTCCCGGGGAAAGCGACGACGACGACTTTGACGACGAAGATTTTGCCACGATTTCCCCGACTTTGAGACGATGACGATAAGACGACGGGTCGCGGTGCTCGTCGCGCACGTCGTCGGCGCCGTCGCGACAAAAAGCGAACGCGAAGAAACCGACGACAACGACGACGACGACAACGAAATCCAATCGGCGGACGAGTGGATATCGTCGGTCGGACGGCAGTTCTTTCCAAAACGACGATACAAAGTCACGCAAAACGCGGTCGACGCGTTCGCAAAAGTCACCAGAGATGCGCAGTGGATTCACGCGGCAGATGCCGCCACACGGAACTCCTCATCAAAACCGCCGTTTTCCTTCGGGGAGGAGGAACAACACCTTCCAATCGCACACGGGTTCTTCGTCCTGAGTTTGCTCACGCATTTACACGGCGCGCCGAAAAAAAGCAAAAGGTGGTGCAGATGCGAGTTGAACGTAGGGATGAACCGCGTGCGGTTTCGAAAACCGGTGGAGGTGGGTTCGGTGTTGCGGTGTCAAACGCGAGTGCAAAGCGTGGAATGGAAAAGAGGGAGGGAGATGTTAGAAACGACGTATGAGTGCGAGATGATGAAAGAAGGAGGAGAGGATGTCGTCGTAGAGGTGGAGTGGATCGTGAGACAAGTTCTCGTTTGAGTGATGAAGTTAAGTTCAAGGACATCATCGCGGCGTTGAGAAATAAGCGATCCTCCCGCCTCTTTCAATATGGCGAACGCTATCA
>MDTC01003237.1_pt1 | contig 25017 bp, 26 predicted proteins | sample 811181 | NCBI WGS metagenome assembly MDTC01 (sample SAMN05326644, study PRJNA326480) | marine metagenome | isolation source: seawater | place: Pacific Ocean: North | collected 2011
CCCCAAATACTCATAATTTAATGTTTATATTTCTTATTTTTTTTGGTTCAATGTACTTTAAATCAAGGGAGATAAACAAGTGTCAGAAAAAAGTTTACCAGCAGTGAGTTATTTAAAAATTCCAGATGATGGAGATCCTTATCTTGAGGGACATAAGTGTGGAGGATGTGGAGCGGTTTTTCTTGGCGAAAGATCAGTTTGTTCTAAATGTTTTGCTAGAGATAAAATATCTGCCGTAAAGCTCGAAGAAACAGGAGTTTTGCATTCCTTCTCAGTCGTTTATAGATCTTTTCCTGGAATTGATGTTCCTTATGTATCAGCAATTGTCGATCTAGATGGCGGCGGAACTGTAAAGGGAAATCTCATTAATATTGATCCAGACCCGGACAAAATAAGCTTTGGCATGAAAGTAAAGTTGACATATCAGGATGCTTTAGGAAGAAAAGATAAAGAGGGAAACTCATACTTGAGTTATTTCTTTGAACCAGCATAAAATATACAAAAAAGGAGAAATTATGAGTGATGTATACGTTTTAGGAGTTGACATGATTAAGTTTGGAAGATTTCCAGACAGAACTGTGCCAAATATTGGGGCCGAAGCTGCATTGATGGCTTTAGACGATGCAGGTCTTACTATTAAAGATATGCAAGCTATGTATTGTGGGAATCTTGGACAAGCAAATGCTATGGTTGGACAAAGAATTCTTCAAGAGATAGGTCAAACAGGTATTCCTGTAGTTAATTGTGCAAATGCATGTGCCACAGGAGCAACTGCATTTAGAGAAGCTTGGATGTCTATAAAAGCCGGCATTTATGATGTTGTTCTTGCAGTAGGAGTTGAGCAAATGGGTAAAGGTCTTTTAGGTGGTGCTGGTGGCGGAGATGGTATTCCAAAAGAAGGTCTTTTAGGCTCAGGTACTATGCCGTGTGTATTCGCTGAAGCAGGAATGGAACATTCAAAAGATCATGGGACAACCTTTGAGCAATTTGCAAAGATTTCGGTTAAAAATCACCACCATTCAACGATGAATCCAAAAGCTATGTATCAGATAGAAACTCCTTTGGATGTAGTGATGAATGCTGAAATGATTTCTTATCCAAATACCAAACTTATGTGTTCTGTAAATGTTGATGGATCTGCTGCTGCTGTCCTTGTTTCAGAAAAAAAAGCAAAAGAATTAGGAATGGGGCGTGCTGTTAGAGTAAAAGCTTCTGCGCTCGCAAGTGATCCATATACTGATAGAGATTTAGTCATGCCTGATGTTAATGCTTGTACTAGGCTGGCTGCTGAGCAAGCTTATGAAATGGCTGGCGTTGGGCCAGAAGACATAAACCTTGTTGAATTACATGACTGTTTCGCGACTGCCGAAATGCTTCACTACGAAAATCTTGGTCTTTGTAAAGATGGGGAAGCGGGGAAGATGATTGATGAGGGTCATGTTGAGCTTGGAGGAAAAGTTCCAGTTAATGTTTCTGGTGGTTTATTATCGAAAGGTCATCCTTTGGGCGCCACTGGTATCGCAAATATATATGAGGTATGTACACACCTAAGAGGAGAAGCTGGTGAGCGACAAGTAGAAGGGGCAAGACTTGGAATGACTCATGTTATTGGTCTTGGAACAGCTTGTGGTATTCACATTTTAGAAAAAGTTTAACCCTGTGATTATTGGCGTTACAGGTGATACGCACAATAATCTAAAAAACATTAAGGATATCTGTACTATTTTCAATGAAAATAGTACAGATTTAGTAGTTCATACTGGAGATATCTCTTTACCAAAATCTCTCTTGGCTTTTAAAGCCCTTAATTGTCCTCTCATTGCTGTTTTTGGGAATAATGATATCGGTGAAAAAGATGGTTTAAAAGATGCTTCAAAAAAATTTGACTGTAAAATTTATGAAGAGCCCTATTCTTTTCAAATTGAAAAGAGGTCTATCTGTGTTACACATCATCCTGATTTGATTGACATCAGCCTGATCAAAGAAAATGATTTAATCTTGCATGGACATACTCATAGATACAGAAACGAAAAAATCCAAAATTGTTTAATTATTAATCCTGGAGAATGTGCAGGTTTTATGAAGGGAAAAAATCAGGTAGGCCTGATAAATTTAAAAGAGATGATGCCAAAAATTATTAAGTTTTAGATTTTTTCTTCCAAAAAAACAAACCAAGTACATACGTTATTAGAAAGAAAAAAGTAAATGGCCTCAAAATTCTTAAGTACCCGTTACTTTCTAAAATAAAAGATTCTAGAAAAAAAATAGAAAAAATTGGTACAAGAAAACTTTCTCCTGGAGTTTTGAACCAGAAAGCAGTAAAAAAAGTAAAGGTCAAACTAAAAAATGTTATTTTTAATATTCTTTTTTGTGCTAAAAATGAAATTGATAAAGAAATAATGAATGATAGGAAAAGATAAATGATAAAAATTAAAATCATAAAAAAGCTGAAATAAACTTTTCTGATATTTCAGTATCTCCAATTATTGCCATTACTTTCTTTTTAGCAAATTTATCTTTTGCTTTAATTTTTGATAGATTATTTAAATATTTATCTTTAAATATAAATGCAGGAGGCACATCATTTTCTTCTGCCAAGTCTTCTCTCCAAAGAAAAATTTCTCTATTTTTAAAAGAAAACTTTTTTTTATTTTTTTCAAGTCTTAATTTTTTTAAGGACTCATTTCCTAAATTTAATTCTTTTTTTGAGAAGGAAAGAGCCTTTTCTAAGAGATTAAATTTTATTAATTCTTTTTTTTGATATTTATAAACTTCTAACAGATAATCTACATCGTCTAGAGCATATCTAATTTGCATATCTGTAAGCGGTCTTTTGAGCCAATTAGAGTTTGTTTCAGATTTTTCTAAATTAATTCCAAAAAAACTTTTAACAATTTTTCCATATGATTTTATTTCATCATTAGACAGCAATTTTTCAGCCTGTTGAATATCAAAAGTATTTTTTGTTCTAATCGAGAGACACTTGCTTAAAACTGTTGCATCACTTCTAACTGAGTGGAATATTTTTAAGATTTTTTTATCTTCTAAAAATTTTTTTAATATATTTTTTGGATTAACTTTTAAACAGTCAATTAAAAAGAGTTTTTTATCTACTGAAATTTGTATTAAAGACAGCTTCGGAAAATATGTTGTTCTCCAATCAAATTCGGTATCTATTCCAAAGATTTTATGATTTGAAAGTTCTTCTTCTAAAAAAATTAAATCTTTATGATCTGAAATATAAAAATCCTTTCTTTTTTTTTTAAAAGATTTTCTTATAAAAGATTTTAAGCTCATATTTAACTTTTTTGGTTGTAATAAAATAATCTCTCGATATCTGATTCTTGAACTTTCTCACCATATTGTATTTCAATTATTTTACAAACTTTATCTGAAGAATTTACTATTTGGTGCCATTCTCCCTTTTGGACCTTAAATAAATCATCTTTTACAAGAGAATATTCTTTAACATTGTTTTTATTTTTTCCATGCCTTACTTCGCATTTACCATTGCTAATGAACCAAATTTCATTCCTATAAAAATGTCTTTGAAAACTTATTCCTTGATCAGGTTCAATAGTTAGCTCTTTTACCTTTACATGTTTATCGTTGTAAAGATTATAAAATGATCCCCAGATCCTTTCCTCATATCCATTATTCCATTTTTTTAAAATGTCACTTGAAGAGTTTTTTTTGTTATTTCCTCCAACCCCAAATTTAAATTTGATATTGTCTAAGGACATTTCAGGAATATTAGCCTTTGTTCTATCTCCCCCATTGCAAAAAATAATTTCATCTTTTGAATATTTTTTCTTTATTTTATTTAATCCATTAATACAAGAGTTTAAATCATCATCTTTAAAATTCATTACCTCATCTACTACTTGTAAATTTTCTAAAATTAGTTTTCTTTCTTTAAAAGGTAGAAAAAATCTTCCTTTCTTTTTTTTTAGCCATTCATCACTATTCAAAAGTACAATTAAAAAATTTCCAGACTTTTTTGCAGAATTTAGATATGAAATATGTCCACTATGTAGAGGATCAAATCCTCCGCTTACTACAGCAATCTTCATCAAATCAATTAATTAAAGTTTCTTTTATAAATTTTCTAAATTCTTTCTTGATAAATATATCTTCCAATCCATATTTAACTATGGCTTTTAAGTATCCTAGCTTCTCGCCACAATCAAATATTTCGCCAGAGATATTAGAGAATTTTATTTCATAATCTGCCTTTAAGTAACTATTTAAAGCATCTGTTAGCTGAACCTCACCTGATTTGTCAGATTGAGTTTTTTCTAAAAAATTAAGAACTTCATTATTTAAAATATACCTCCCTACCACAAAAAGATTCGAGGGAGCTTTGGAAATAGTAGGTTTTTCAGAAATTGAGACAATATTATTTTTATTTATTTTAGCAATGCCATATTTATGGATATCTTCTTTTTTTGCATGTCCAAGTAAAATTTGGGACTTATTTGTTCTTTCAAATTCTTTTTTTAATTTTAATAAATTACTACTCTTATCATGAGATTTAATTATCATGTCGGGCAAGATTACTGCAAATGGTTCATTTCTAATCAATGGTTTTGCACAGAGAATGGCATGGCCAAGTCCTAAAGCATGACCCTGTCTGATGCTCAATATTTTAGTATTAATTTTAGAAATACTTTTTATTTCTTTTACTAAATATCTTTTAACTCTTTTTTCAAGAGTAGCTTCTAATTCAAAGCTTTTATCAAAATGATTTTCTATTGAAGTCTTACTAGCATGAGTTACTAAAATTATTTCATCTATTCCTGACAAAGATATTTCTTCAACTATATATTGAATGATGGGTTTAGTTACTATTGGCAGCATTTCCTTCGGAATTGCTTTTGTAGCTGGTAACATTCTAGTGCCAAGTCCAGCAACTGGAACAACTGCTTTCTTTACTTTAATGGGATTAACCATGTTTAACACTAAAAAAATTTTCGATTACATTATAAATATTTTTAACATGCGAACCATCATTAGGAGATAAATGACTTATCCCGTTTGAAAAATATGCAAATCCCTTACCTTGATGCATTCCATTCTTTAGCGCTACAAAAGTTACATCTTTTTTAATAAATCTTTTTTTGTCACTTACATGAATATAGGTCTCATTATTTATTTCTTCAGGAAAAGACAATGTAGCAAATAATTTTTTATCTTTAAGATCTAATTCATTAAACATTTTAGTTTTTCCATTGACCAATAAAGAATTAAGTTTATTAAAACAGTTCAATGCCTCCGAATGATTATCGAATAAAATTAAAAAATCTCTTGTCATTCTTGGAAAAACTTTATCAAAGCTTATGTCTAAAGATTTAAGAAAATCTTCGTGATTTTTTAATCTGTAATAAAATTTAGATTTATCATAAGGTTTTTGAGAAAGTCCTGTTGCAATTAAAATCTCTGTATTTTTTTTTCCTAAAAGATCTTCTATGATCTCATCATAGACATACAACATATCTAAAATCGGGTCTAAATCTAAATTTAAGTACCAAGGTGGATTTTTTTTGCTTTGAAATAATGAGCTATTAAAGAAATAATGATGTTGAATATGAGCCCCACCATTAAGAAAAATTGTTGAAAAATTAGGTTTTTTTTTCTCGTGTAAGAAAGAAAATATTTTAAATAAAACTTTATCTAAAAAAAGGGCTTTTCTATATTTAAACTTGGCACAACTTAATGCGTAAAGGAATAAACGCCATTGATCTTTTATTTTTAAGCATAAGAGAATAGTTGCAATAAGATATAAAATAGACTTTGTAGTAATTTTGTCACTAGAATTATCATTTACTGTTTGTGATAAAAAATCGTAAGTCATCTTACTTATGAAACCTTCATCTGGAAGTGTTTTTGTCCATGGATCAGGAATAAAAAAGGCAGGCTTTTTAAGATTATTTTTCGCATTCATAGGGCTTACAGCTCCAACTGAAAAGCCTTTACTTTCTATATGCTCAAAGATTTGTTTTTGATTAGAGGATTCAACATCTCCAAGTCTGAATAAATTGTGCTGAGAAAAAGTCTTTCCTGTATGAACTGAAGCCCATTGAATCCAAGGCTCTAAGAGATCGTATGAATTTTCCGAAGAGGTAGAAATAAAATTCCCCTTCATGACTTTTTCAAAACCAGGAAGAGATTTTCCTGAATTTATGTAAGATTCTACTATGTCGAAATTTATCTCGTTTAATTCCAAAAATATCAGCTGTCTAGTCATATTTATTGGTAATTAGATAATTATTAATGGACGTTAGTAGTTACAGAGCTTCTGCATTACAAAGTGTCCGAAAATAGCATGAATATCCTCAACGAGTTGCATATCATTAGCATTTGCCCAGATTGAATTTTGAGATATCTTTTTTAACTTGCCTCCATCAAATCCAGAAAGACCGAGAGTAATTGCATTGTTATCATTTGCATATTCTACTGCTCTAATTATATTTTCAGAGTTTCCACTTCCAGAAATAGCTATAACTAAATCTCCTTCGCATAAAATATTTTTTAATTGCTCTTTAAAAACATCTTCAAAGGAAAAATCATTAGAATAAGCCATTAAAAGCCCGATATTATCTACAAGAGATCTCCCTCTAAAGGGCTTCCCAGAGCTTAAAAAGATGCTTTTATTCCAATCATTTGTAAAATGAATTGCAGTTAAAGAACTTCCTCCATTTCCTAAGGTTATTACTTGATTTCCATTTTCCCAAGCTTCTTTTATAAGATTAGCTCCCATGTCAAACTCTTTATAGTCTAAATTGGAAATTAAATTTGATAATTTTTTAAAATAATCTTTTGACTTCATATTTATTGATCTTTAAAAATGATTTTACTTCCTTCTGCATTCAAAGTCACAGGCATTAATTTAAGTTTATTAAGATTTTGTATAAGCTTTTTCTTGTTCTTTGTTTTTGCGTAAAATAGGAAAAAACCTCCTGCACCTGCTCCTAAAAGCTTGCCACCTTCAGCACCAGAATTAATAGCAGCATTATAAATTTCATCTATAAAAGAATTACTAATTCTTTTCGAAAGTGATTTTTTTAACATCCAGTTTTCATGAAGGTACTCTCCGAACAAACTAAGGTCATTATTATTGAGTTTAGACTCTAACTCGTAAGTCATTGAAACCATTTTTTTTAAATTTGTTGTTGCTTGTTTATTTTTTAAAAGTTCTTTATTTTGATTTTTTAATATGAGGGATGCTTTACGATTTTTACCAGTATAGAAAAGGTGAATGTTTCGTTCTAAGTCAAGAATAGTTTCCTTCTTACATAAAATAGGACGAATTTTTACAGAATTATTTTTTTTGAATTCAATTAAATTAAAACCTCCAAATGCAGAGGCATATTGATCTTGTTTACCAATAGGTTCTTTACAAATTTCAATCTCAATTTTACATGCACACTTGGCTAATTTAGCTGGGTTAAAATTTTTTTTCTTGAAAGTTGCTAGTGCATTTAAAAGACCAACTGTAAATGAGCTTGAAGAGCCTAAACCACTTCCTTCAGATGGTATATCTGCTATAGAAGTTATTTCAATTCCTTTATGAATTTTTAAAAAATCTAAAGTTTCTCTTACCAATGAATGTTTCAAATTTGAAATTGAAGAAACTTCTTCGTTTTTTGAATAAGATAATCTTATCTTTTCATCAAATTTTTTATTAACACTTACATATATATACTTATTAATCGAAGTGCTTAAAACAGCACCATCATTCATAGAATAAAAACTTTCCAAATCACTACCACCACCGCTAAAGCTAATCCTTAAAGGTGTTTTTGAAATAATCATCGTGAATCAAGAATTTTTTTTATTGAATCATAAAGGTTTTTTTCAACAAATGTAGGTTTGTGCTTAATAAATAAATCATTTTTATTACCTGAGTTTACTAAAACTGAATTAATCCTTAATTTATTGGCTGCTTCTATGTCCCTGGCAGAATCTCCAATCATCCAAGATTCTTTTAAATCAATATTTAAATCATTTATGGCCTTTTTAAAAAGACCAATTTTTGGTTTTCTACAATTACAATTTACTTTTAGTTCTTTAACTTCTCCTTTAAAACCCTTATCAGGATGATGTGGGCAAAAATATATTCTGTCTAGATAAGCTTTGTATTTGCTTAATGAAAATTCCATTTTATTATGAATTTTTCTTAGTTCTTCAAAGGTACACTCTCCTCTTGCTAGAACTGGTTGATTGGTAATTAATACAACAAGGAAATTAGAATTATTAATAAGCTTTATAGCATTTCCAACTTTTGGCAGAAGTTTAAAATTTTTCAATTCTGAGATATAGCCTCTTTCTTCATTTACTGTTCCATCTCTATCAATAAAAATACAAGGACGTTTCTTAGAAAGATTTCTAGATTTGACAAAGTTTTTATTTAAATGTCTTTTAACAATCTTTAACCTTTCTGGTGTGCCCGCATCTTTAATGTATTCAGGACTTTCGTATCCATATATATTTTTATTGTCTTTTAACATTTTGGGAAAAATATCTTTCCCAAAATCTAGCTTTCTTGATTCTTGTTGATAATCAATAAGAGATTCTTTATTAAAAATATAAATAGCAGCATTAACTAAGTTTTGAAAAAATTCTCCCTTTTTATGAGGATATTTATGAAATTTATTTACCCTTCCAGAAAAATCTAATTCAACCAAGTCAGAATCTTTTGGATGATCGTTTGGATGAAGCAAAAGACTGGCATCGCTTTTTTTTGTCATATGAAACTTCCAAAATTTTTTAAAATTTATGTCGAATATTAAGTCTCCATAAATTAAACAAAATTGATTCTGTAACTTTCCTAAATTTAAAAGAAGAGATCCAGCTGTGCCTAAAGGCCTTTCTTCTCTAATAACTTTGATAGAAAGAGTATTTGAATGATAAGAAGAAACAAACTTTTCAATTTTTTCTGATAGGTGATGAGTAAGGATAATAACCTTGGAAAACTTTTCTCTTTCTAAGATTTCTAGCTGATGTTGAAGTATCGGCTTTCCAGATAACTTTACTAAACATTTAGGAGTATTTTTATAAAACTTTTTTAGTCTTTCTCCTTTTCCGCCTGCAAGGATTACTGCTTGATTTAACATCTCTAAAAACTTAATTAATCTTCTAAAATATTTATTAAGTTTTTGGCTATGTATTTTGCATCTGACAGAGAGAGATTTGGATAGATTGGCAAACAAATATGTTGAGCACAAAGAAATTCAGTCTCTGGAAGTGAAATAGATTTATATTTGTTAAAAACTGGCTGCTTATGAAGAGGAAGTTCATATATGTATCCGCTTAGATTGATACCTTTCTTAGAGAGTAAATTATGGACCTTAGTTCTATTTTGATTTTCTAAAATTATAGTAAATTTAAAATAGTTAAAATTAGATTTTGAAGAAGGCTCAATGATTCTTATGTTATTTATATCTTTTAAATAGGAAAGGTATATTTTTGCAATTTCTTTTCTTTTAGAAATAAATTTTTTTACAGATCTCAGCTGAGATATTCCCATTAAAGCAGAGACTTCTGGCATCCTCCAGTTATAACCCATAGAGGTATGATAATTGGTGTAAATGCCTTTTTTTTCTTTACCAAATTCTCGAATAGATTTCATTTTTGTAGACAGATTCTTATTATTTGTGGTGACAATTCCTCCCTCCCCTGTAGTCATAACTTTAGTTGAAAAAAAACTAAATCCTGCTGCATGCCCTATGTTGCCAGCCTTAATTCTGCCAAATGAACTTCCGTGCGCCTGAGCTGCATCTTCAACAAAAAAGATCTTATTTTTCTTACAAAATTTAGCTAATTTTATCGCAGACTCTGAAACAAGGCCTCCAATATGTACATGACATACGGCAGCAGTTTTTTTTGAAATAAGATTTATTGTTTTTTCATAATCCAGACACATTTCTTTATTACAGTCAGCAAAAACAGGGATGCCTCCTGCATTAATAATTGCATTGGCTGTAGCAATAAAAGTATTAGAAGGAAGAATTACTTCTTTATTACTTATATCTAACCCTCTAAAAATAAGTTCTAAAGCTGAAGTTCCGCTATTACAGCTAACTGCATATTTTGTTCCAACAAATTTAGAGAATTCATCTTCAAATTTTTGGGCAAATTTTCCTTGAGAAAGAAAAGATTTTCCTTCTAAAATTTTTTTAAATTCTCTAGATATAGAGGTAATATCTTTCTTTTCAAATGTAGGCTTTGTAGCAGGAATATTTTTCATTTTAAGAGTAAAACGAGTTAATCAAATTGCAAACATACTTTATATCTTTAATCTTTAAAGAAGGTGCAGAAGGAAGACATACTCCTGTTTTAAAGAGTTTTTCTGTTACTGGGAAATTTTGATTAGTATTGTAGACCGGTTGTGAATGCATTGGCATAAACAAAGTTCTTGCTCCAACTCCATTTTTAGTTAAATGTGAAATTAGCTTTTCCGCACTAGGAACAAATATGACATTCCTATGAGGAATATTCTGTTTTAAATCATTAAATTTAAATAATTTAACATTATCTTTTTTAAGAAGTGACTGATAGAGATCATAGTTTTTTCTTTTTTTCTCTATGAAAATGCTGCTCTTTTTTATTTGCGCAACTCCAATTGCAGCCTGCATTTCAGTTATACGATAATTGAATCCCTTTCTTTCAATTAAATCTACACCTCTTTCTTTTCTTCCATCATGTTTATAAATATTAGCTTCTGAAATTAAGTTTGACTTATCAGTAAGAAGCATACCTCCTTCACCAGTAGTAATTGTTTTATCTGCAAAAAAGGATATTGCTGAAAAATCGCCATAGGATGCTATTGGATTACCTTTATAATTTCCAAATAAAGCAGGAGCACAGTCATTTATGAAAAACAACTTATTTTGTTTACAGAATTTTTTAAGCTCCTCAAGATCGGAAGTATTTCCATACAAAGCTACATGAAGAACTGCTTTTGTTTTAGGAGTAAGCGCTTTTTGTATAGTCGGAATATCCAAGCACAAAGTACTTTCATTAACCTCTGCAAATACAGGTTTTGCTCCTGTAGCAGAAATTGCATTTGGATCAGCTGAATGTACAAGACTTTGAACAATCACTTCATCTCCATTTCCGATTCCAAGACTTTTCATTCCTGTGATTAGGGCCGCCGTACAATTATTAAATGCTAGGGAATATCTTCTCTGAGAAGAGATTCTTAATTTTTCTTCAAATTCTCTAACGTATTTTCCTTCCGAAAGCCAATTACTTTCGATAACATTTTTTAAGTTTTTTAATTCTTCTTTTCCAATTGAAGGTTCGTAACAGGGAATGGTTTCTTTGGAAACTCTTTTTATATACTTTTCGTAAGAATCTTTCTTAAAATCTTTTTTCATATTAGGTCTCTATATTTAAAGTCTTTAGATATTTAGAAAGATAATTTTTTTGGCTAGACTTTAAAACGCCTTTTAAAGAAGAAAGTAATTTGCTGTTGTCCATGTAAGGTAGAGTATAACCTTCTATTTTATCATCTAAAAAAATCAACTTTGATCCAAAAAAATCAGCAATTTGTTCAGCAGTTTTGAGGACAGAATCATAATCATTTCCTCCAAGATTATATATACCTGGCATTAAAGAAGAAGATTTTAAAATACTTTTTATAACCTCTTCGATATAAATATATTGCATCTTTCGCTTACCTTTGCCCCAGATTTGTATTTCTTTATTTCTTAACGCTTCCAAGGAAATTTTATTGATAAAATTTGGATGTATTGAGTTTGTGCCTCCAAAAACAGAGGAAAGTCTAAAAATTACTGTGTTTGGATGAGTTCTTAATATCAGTTCTTCAAAAAAAAGTTTTGCAAAGCCAAAATTATGTTCTGGATTTAGAATTGTTTCTTCAAATGCTCTCTTACTGTTTTTTAAGCCGCTGTAAACATAAGAAGAGCTGAAATAAATTAATTTACAGTTTGGTTTATTTTGGAGAATTTTAAATACTTCTAAAAGACTCAAATAATCATCCTCAAGATTATCATTGAGATTTTTATTATAGGCTTCAGCTGAATGTGTGCCAGCGTGAATAAAAATATCTGGTTGAAATCTCTCTATTTTCTTGAAAGAAAATTTTGATCTCAAATTTAATCTTAGATGAGAAGGATTTTTACTTTTTCTTTTATCGATGCCAAGATATTTTATCTTATTTAAATTAAATTGATTTGCTAATTCACTTCCTATGTATCCCTCTGATCCTGTAAGTATTATTTTTTTTTTACTTAAAGGCTTCAATAAGGTTTTTGAATAGTTATTTTTCATTGAATTCTTTTATAGATTTTTCTACTGCTTCCTTAGAAGTCATAGAAGGTTCCCATCCAAGAGAGTAAAGTTTTTTAGAATCATGGCTGTAAAAAGGCTGATCTCCTTTCCAGCCAACCTTTCCACCTGTATAAGTTATTTTATGTCCCTTACCATGTTCTTTAAGGAATAATTCAGCTATTTCAGATACTCTTATTCCATCTTTTGGACCAACATTGAATACATTAATTTTCTCTTGAGCTTTTTCTAGCAAAAAGAAAATACATTCTATTAGTTCTTCTACATGCATATAGGGCTTAAATTGCTGGCCATCTCCTAAAACTTCAAGACTTTCTGAATCTTTATTAACTTTTTTCATAAAATCATAAAGAATGCCATGAGTAGACCTTTTTCCTACCATATTTGAAAGTCTGAGTATCCACGCTTGAATATCGTACAAATTTGAAAAAGCTCTAATGAAGCTTTCTGAGGCAAGTTTACTGGCCCCATATAAAGATTCAGGTTTCATTGATAAATCTTCTGTAAGGGCTTTATCGTGATTCCCGAAAATGGCAGGAGATGAGGTGAAAAGTATTTTTTTTACTCCATGTATTCTCATACATTCTAAGACATTATAAGTAAGCAAAAAAGTTAGATTAAGATCTCTATCCGTTGATTTTGTACCTTCATTTATATCTGAATTTGCTGCTAAATGAAAAACCATGTCAAAAGAATGCTCTTCAAAGATTGAGTTCAATCTATCTAAATTTAGAAGATCCGTATTGTAGAATATGAAATTAGCTTTATTTTGTGCATTTAAAAGGAATTCTTCTTTCCCAAGAATAAAATTGTCTATAGAAACGACATCGTGATTTTTTTCTAGAAGAATATCCACAAGTTGACTTCCAATAAAGCCTGCTCCACCCGTAACTAGAACTTTCATCTTAACCAGTTTAAATTATTTATATAAAGTTTGTAGAAGAAAAGATTTTTGAATATTTATTAATAATATTTGGAATATTATGATGTTCGTTTACCCAATTATGGGCTTCTTCAGTAATAGAATTAAGTATTGATTTGTCCTCTAACAAAATAGCTTTTTCGAGAGATTCAATAGTAGATTTTAATGTGTCTGAACAAAGAAACCTTTTCATGACTGGAGAGATTGCATCTTCGCATCCAGGAAAATTTGTTGTTAATGTTAAACATTTAAAGATTTGCGCTTCCAACAATACTCTTGGCAAACCTTCTCCATAGAGACTTGGAAAAGCGAATATTTTCACTTTTTCAAATAGTTTATATTTTGAATCTTCTGAAATTTCTCCATGAAATGTTATATTTTTATTGGATATTAACTTATTAAATTTAATTAAATCTTTTTCATTTAAAGCAACCTCTCCAGCTAAATCTAAGCAAATATCAGGATATTTTTTTTGGAGAAAAATAAAAGCTCTTAGCATATTAAATATACCTTTTTCTCTAATTATTCTTGATATGTAAAATACATTGTTTTTTGAAAAAGTTTTATTTGAATAAAAATTTTTTCCACTATATCCTTCCGAAGGAATTAAAAAAATTTTTTTAGCTGGAAAAAGTGTTTTTAATGTTTTCTCATTATCTTTGTTCATAACGACTATGCAGTTGACTAAATACAAAGAAAATTTAAAAAGAAATTTTATAATTGAATTTTTTTTAAAATTATTATGATACTTTCCAAATCCTGATACTACAGGGATATGTTTTATATTAAAAATTAAAGAAATTAGCCCTACATATATGTTAACTTTTGGCGAAAAACTAATAACGTTGCTTGGTCTATATTTAAGAAATATTATTAATAATCTGTAAAAAAGAATAATTTCGAAAAAAAGGTTTGATCTGCTAAGTGCATTTTTCCATAAGATTTCATGTTGAGAATTTGAAAATTTCCTATCGCCAACAAAATATACATTTGTGAATTTTCTTGATAAATATTTTCTTAGATCGTCTCTAATAAAATGGTTTTGTATGTTGGTTGCTGATATTAATAAACAAGTATTTTCTTTTTTCATAAAAAAATCCGTTAAAAGTAATAGGGTTTATAAATCTTGAAAAATAAGTTTTTCCCAATCTTTAATTATTTTTTCGCCAGAATGTCCTTTTGGTTTCATACAGTTTTTTGCTAATTCTTTTATAAGATCATTATTTAGAGCCAATTTTTCTATTTCTAAAGAAAGATTTTCAATTTGTTGCGAATTATTTGAAATCACAATGCCATTAAAATTATTTTTAATAAGATTAGAGGAATTACCATTTTCAAAAAGAACAACTGGAAGTCCACAAGATAAGGCTTCTGCGATTACCAAACCAAAACCTTCGTACCTCGAAGGCACAATAAGAAATTTAGCCATTTGATATTCCAATTCAATGCTTTTTGTTTCTTTAATTAATTCAACTCTGTTTGTTAAATCATTGGTTTCAATGAAAGATTTAATTTGGCTTTCAAGAGGCCCAGAGCCAATAATCTTCAGTTTCCAGTTAGGAATTTTTGAAGATATTAGCTTGAATGATTTTAGAAGATCCAAATGATTTTTTTCTTCAGCAAGCCTGCCAACACTTAAAATTGTATTATTTTTGTCTTCAAAATTTAATTTTTCATTAAAAGGAACAGAAATTGGATTTTTTATAATTTTTGAAATTTTTTGTATTTTTTTTGGAAATGTATTGAAGGCATGCTCACTGACGACAGCAAATTTTATGGGTAGATTAGATATTAAACTTAACAAAATAGGAGAAAAAAAATTCTTACTAAAGCCTTCATAAGTGGAATGTTCAGAACAAATTACTTTTACTGGCAAGCCTATTAGACCTATAGCAAGAAGAAAATAAATACTAAAGTTAAAGCCTATTACAGTATCGATTGCATGAGAACTAATAATACCCCTTAGAAAAATGATTTTTTTAATCGGGTTAAGATTTTTAATAGAAATTCCCTGTAAGTTTTCTGTTGTTTTTATTATTTTTATTTCTTTATTAATTTTGTAGAAAGACTCATCTGTTTTTGCATCAAAAGATAATACAGAAACATCATATTTTAATGAGAGCTTTGAACTTATTTCAGAAAAAACTCTTTCGGCGCCTCCTGAAATTGCTAAAGATTTAATAGCAAAGAGAATTTTCATGCTATTTGTCTTTTCCTCTCTTTAAAAGAATCCACTAAAAATGGTGTTAAAACAAACCCAAAAAGAAACATGCCAAAAATATCAAGGATAAATGGAATAGATACCTGAACCAATAATGTAATAGCAATAAGAAATAAAATTCCTTTCAAAGATATTATCTGGACAACAGCATCCCTGTTTCTTGCAAAGCCAAAAAAGAAGGAGATTACACTGAGAATAAATAAAAACAATATAGGTAGTACTAAATTGTTAGAAATAATAATAGTTAGGAGATTAAAAGATCCTTGAGAGGGATCAAAAGCATAATCAATGTTAGATGCAGCATCATATGTAAGAGTAAAAAAATCATAAAATCCAATTGAAAAAGCTAATTCATAAAATCTTGAAAAAATTTTAGAAAATAAAGTTGTTTCTGAAAAAAAGTTTTCAACTATGCCTGGGAAAAAAAGATAGTAAATAAAAAGCATAAAGTAGAAAGTGAAAAGCAATTTTGTTGCCTTTGTGAAGTTATCTGAAAAGAGGTAAATGACTGATATTAAATAAATAACATTTACGGTAAAACTCATTGAAAGAACAGAAATGGCGGCAAGTACATAGTCTTGGGTTGATAAATAAGATTTTTTTTCATTAAAAGCTGCATTTAAAGCGATGCCAATACATATAAGGTAGGATAAAAGATTGTTTGCATGAAGAAGTCCTGATGGCCTTCCTTGACCAATCATCAAATACAATTCCTCACTAGTGCGAAATAGGGTTGGGTAAACTTCTATGATTTTGAAAGTTCCAAGCTCTTCAGGAGATAATATTTCAGGAGAATGAAGATAATCCGTATTCCAAAACATAAAAAACGACGAGGCACCTGTTATTTGCATCAACATCACTGGAATACAAAGAAAGAAAAAGAAATATAGTTGTCTGGGAATCAAGCCTGGATTAGATAAAAATATTTTTGCTCCAGCCAATAAAAATAATAAGTCTAAAAAGATGGTTTTTAAAGTTGAAAACACAAAACTTCCAGAAAAGAACTCTAAGAAATAAAATGCAAAACTTAGAAGAAATAAAATTAAACCAGTGAAAGCATACGGGGTTTGTATCAAAACCAAAAGAGCCAAGAATATAGTGCTTATAAAAAGCAGAAAACCTAAATCTATAAAATATATTTTAAAGTTATTGGCAGCTACCACTAACTTCAAAATCATTAAAGGAAGAAAAATTTGATCAAAAATTTTATACATTTAATTTTTAAATAATTTTATGGACCTCAAAAAACTCAGAAATATAAAACTACAGAATCTCAAATTACTTGAATTTGTTTTTTTTCTATAAACCCTTCTAGCTTTAAGGGAACCATAGATTATTTTCATATAAATAAATAAACTTGTCGCTCTACTGCTTGAAAAGTCTACAAAACATTTAGCTTTTTTATCTCTTATAAGATTTATACCTTTATTTTTTAATTCTAAAGAATGATAAATATCCTCTGCATAGGCTTTACCCTCAAAAGGATAGTAATTATCTAAAATGAGATTGTCTTTAGTGTGTAAAATACAAGCTCCTGGTAACCAATCTAGATTTTTAAATTCCCCATTTTCTACTAAACCCATTGGTTCACCTGATTTGGAAATCTTGCCAGGTTTGAAACCATCTTTGCCATTAATACATCTATAAAAAATCTTTTCATAATATGTTAGTTTTTTTTCATTTTTAGGAATACTTGTAGAAAAATATTTTTTATTTTTTAAATCATATAATCTGGGACCAACACAAGATTTATCATTCTTTCCTATCGTTTCAATTAAATTTTTTAGACAATTTCGTTCCAAAAGTAAATCACTATCCATTTGCAAAATATATTTATTTTTTGCTAATTTAAATCCTTCTATTCTTTGTTTCACTTGTCCTACTTTTTCTGTGAAAACAAACTCTAAATTATGGAATTGACAACTATCTAATTTCGGATCATGACTTTTAGGGATACAGATCAAAATTTCATCAGGGATGACAGTACCATTATTTAAGTGTAATAAAGTATTTTTTAATTGTTTTTCTCCTAATGAAGGGATTACTACTGATACCTTTGAAGAGTGCATTATTAAGATTTTAATTTTGAGTTTGTAATGCCTAATCTAAACCACAATTTGTTCTCAGATGTGTCTGAATCGAACGTACTTAGCCGCCCAAAAAGAAAACTGGAAAGATCTTTGTTTATTCCATTAGATGACGAAAAGATCCTTTTTGCAGTTAAACCCTTTAGTAAGTCTATGTGCTTTTGAGTGAAGCAAGTTTCTGGTTTGCCGTTTGTAAAAGCAAATAAGTTTAAATAATTTTTAAATTGAGATAGAAAATCATCATTTTTTTTATACTCTATTTCAAATTCATCAGCGGTCAAAGCATTAGCATTCCAGTGATCATAAAGGTGATTACCATAAAAAAAAAGATTATTATCTTCCCATTTCGTAAGTGTTTCAAAAGAAGCTAGTTCTCCTTGAAAAAGATATGCAGAATTTTCTATCTCCTCGAAATCATGTGATTTCATATATTTTCTTAATAGTTTAGGAGAGACGGATAAGTGGAATGGTGACTCGAAACCTTCTTCCTCAGCAAATTTTATAAAATCTTCATCTTCTTCTAAAAAATTAGCTATTGCAGAAACGCTTGGCTTCTTTTCTAGCAAAGGCTTTCCGTTAATAAAAACTATTGCCGGAACATTTTTTTCATCTAAGATTTTTAAACCATAATCAAAGGTACCTTGGTACCCGTCATCAAAAGAAATAACTGCAGAATAATCTGGCAGCGGTCTATGTTGCGTTAGACATTCCGGGCTAATTACATTGAAATTTTTTTTAATCCAGTTTATGTGCTTGGTGAAACTATGTACCGTGTGGGCTATATTATTTTGAGAGAGAAATTTACTTTGGTCATCTGAAACATCATGAAAAACAAAGATAGTTAATTTTTTCTTTAAGCTAAACCTAAAAAAAGGATTAATCCTGAAAAATAAACCAATTAATGATTTCAAAAATTCTTTTAAAATATACATTTTGCTTCTTCACCTTCAGATTGTATCTGATGACCCAAGAAAAAAATCAAAGGAAATACTAGGATCATCAAATTTAGAAGAGATGTCAGTTTTATTGAAAATAATAGGGATATTGTGAGCTGGAATAAAGCCTTTTTTCATTGCAGAAAAAAAATTTGATGAATTTTTTTTTGACCATAAATTAATCTTTTGAATCTTTTGATCATTATTGTCTTTAATAACTATCTTTAATATATCTGAAAATTTAATATCTTTTTTTGCCATCCACTCGACCAAAAATAAAGTTTTTAAATTTTTTACTACCTTAAATCTTATCACTATGAGAGCTTCGAGTTTTCTTTTCGAGTAAATTGAATAAAATAAATAATCATTTACAGGGTGATTTTTATATCTAAAATTCCAGTATTCTCCATCTCTTAATAAAGAAAATCCTTTGGCGGGTTTTACTTCTGTCCACAACAAATCAATGTCTGATATAGAAGGAAAATCTCTTGAGATCTTAAATTTATTTTCTAAATAAATTTTATTATTTTTTATTTTTTTTCTATCCGAACGGAAAATTAAACTTACAATATTTTTCTTAAAAAAGAGATTGCCAAAAATAAACTTAGACATTGAAATATTTTTATAATTTTGCATTTCAAAAAATCCAAGTCGATTGAGGTAACCTTTTTTTGAATTTTCATTTGGCGTACCATAAATAATATCTATTTTTTCTGAAAAAGCTTTCATTTTTAACTCAGAAATAAGTCTTCCAAAAATACTTTTATTTAAGTAATGATCAGGATCGCTATTATCTTTAAATAATTCTTCTGGTTTTATTCCTTTTCTAAAATCAGGATGCGTGTAAGTTTCACCAATTTCAGCTCCTAAAAAAAAATTTCCATTTATAAGCAATCTTTTTTTAACAATTGCTGCTGTTCCAATGATTTCATTGTCTAATTCTGCTAAAGCCATATAACCTTCACCAGCCGGATTTAAGTTTGATAATTTCCAGTTAAATTCTTCTTTTGACCAGATCTCGCTCTCGCTCGTACCTACAAAATGCTTATTTAAAAAATAACTGGCTCTTTCAAGATCAGAGATTTTATTTGAAAAAAAAACTTTATATTTTTTACTCATAAATAATTTTTTAGTTTATTTAAGATTTTAGAAAAATTTAGGGGTTCAAAAAATTCAAAGTTATATCTTTTTATTTCTTCAAGTTGACGATTGAATTCTTCAATAGAAAGGCCCTCATCATGTTTAATAATATTTTTTAGATCTAAATAAGTACTTACTAATTTTTTACCGTCAGAAATTTTTAATAAGGGGTCTATTGGTAAAGATTCTTTTAATGGTTTTAAATAAATTGGTCTCAATCCATTTTGAATAGCATAAATTATTGCTCCAGATCCTCTGTAAATTGCCCAGCTACTTTTTTTGAAATCTTCGTTTATATCTTTTTCAGTTGAAAAAGATATATTTGAAGAACAATTTAAAAATAATTTATATTTTTTCTGAAGTTCTAATAATGAGAAGGCTGGATGAAGTCTTACGATAATATCTAAGTCTTCATCATTTATTTGAGATATAAACTCTGAAAATATTTTTAAATCTTCTAAGTTGCCATCTGGCAAAATCAAACAGTTTTTATTTAGCCTTAAAGGTGCGTTTGATTTCTCGTATTTGTAAATTCTATGAGAACCAACATTTGTTATTTGTATTTTCTTGTCTTCTGAAAAACTTCTTAACATGACTTCATTGTTAATCTTTCCGGGAGTGAAAATCATATTAGGCATACAATTGATGTTTGCATAATGAAAAATAGAATTTTGCTTAGGAAATAAGACAGTATGTTGGTATCCAATACAAAGAGTTTTTCTATCTAATTCCCTTGCATGAAAGAAAAGCATTTTTTCTCTTGGATGACCTTCCAAAGTTGTAATGATAACTTTAGGATTTATTTGGGCAAGAGATTTTTTAATCTGATAATTAAAGATTATTGCTTTATAAAAATCAATAGAAAATGTCCTTATTGAAGCCTCTTTTAAAACTCGTTTTACAAAAAATTCAGTGTGCTTATTAATATGATTTTTAATCTGCAAATGAGCTTTTACTAATTCAATTAAACTTTTGACGTAAATTGAGAAAGAAGGTGCATCCAACATAATTTTTTGACCTTTACTTTTTTTTATTAATTTTTTTTTTAAAAAAAATATAGGAATTCTTAAGTGATTTTGGAAAATTACTTGAGAAGAAATATCATAATTATTTAAGAGATAAGGGATCTCTCCAAAATAAAAATCTTCTTTCTCTTCAATTTGATCTTGTTTAAAAAGGTGAGATAAGAAAATTACCTCTTTTTTTGGTCTAAATTTTTTTTTTTGCCTGTAAAAAGAAAAACTAAAGATTGAAAAGATTAAGTTGAAAAATAGATAAAAAATAAAGAAGATAATTTCTTTTCTTAGTAAATTTTTTATACCCGTTCTTTCTTCCCAAAGTGAAGAATATTTCATTAATGTAGTAGGATGTTCATTTAGAACATTTAACCAAGGGTGAGACAATATTGAGGTACTATCTGAAAACTCCTCTAGGATAAAATTGCAAGTTTTGCATAACTGCTTGTATTTTTCTTGATTAAAGGACATAGCGTATTAATTCTATTTTATCAAAATTAAACATTTATCTTTCAAAGATTTATACTTATCGAAGAAATGAAACTTAACAAAAAACTAATTCTATTTGATTTAGATGGCGTTTTGATCGACTCAAAAGATAATATGAAATCATCATGGAATTTTGTAAGAGAAAAATACTGCTTAGAGGCGAGCTTTGAAGAATATTTCAATCAAATAGGCAAGCCATTTCAGGATATACTTTTTGAATTAGGTATTAGAAAAGATAAAAAAAAGATTGAAATAGACTTTCAAAATAAATCTAAATTAGAAATAGATAAAATAAATTTTTACAATAAGGTATTTGAAACTATTCAGTTCTTTAAAGAATCTTATAAATATAAAATAGGAATTGTAACCTCTAAAGATTTATCTAGAACGAAAATCGTAACTTCAAAATTGCCGAAATTTGATATTATCTCATGCCCTGAAAATAATTTGATGGGCAAGCCTGAACCGGATCAAATTTTATATGCAATGTCTCAAACCTTTTGTGACAACAAAGAGACAGTTTATATTGGTGATATGGAGGTAGACAAAATTGCTGCAGAAAAAGCTAAAATTGATTTTATTTATGCCGAATGGGGTTATGGAAAAGTGAAATCAACATATTCAATAAAAAATATTTCTGAATTAAGGGAAATTATCAATTGAAAAAAGATTTAAAAATTATTGGTTTAATTCCTGCAAGATGGGGGTCCACTAGGTTTGTAGGTAAGCCCTTAGCTAATATATTAGGTAAATCAATGATTAGGAGGGTGTATGAGCAAGCACAAAAATCAAAGATTCTAAACGAAGTTATTGTTGTCACGGATGACGAAAGAATTAGAGATGAATGTTTATCTCATTCAATGAAATGTATTTTAAAAAAAAATAAATGCCACACGGGAACAGATAGAATTGCTTATGTTTTAGAAGATATAGATGCTGATATATATGTAAACATTCAAGGAGATGAACCACTTATCGACCCAAAATCAATAGATGCGGTAGTAAAGACAGTCATGAAAAGTTCAAAAGTTTTTACCAGTAATGCATATACTGAAATAAAAGAATCTTATAAAGTAATTGACTCGGATGTAGTAAAAGTAATTTTTAATGCTAAATCAGATGCAATATATTTTTCGAGAAGTCCGATACCTTTTCCAAAAAATTCAAATAACTCTTTTTTTCAACAGTTAGGATTATATGCATTTAGAAAAAAATCTTTAGAGAACTTTAAAAAGCTTTCCCCTGGAAAGCTAGAGCTATCTGAAAGCGTTGAAATGTTAAGATTTTTAGAAAATGGTTTCCCTGTAAAGATGGTAAAAGTAAAAGATACAGGCCTATCGGTAGATGCTCCTAAAGATATTCAATTCATAGAAAAATTTTTAAAAAATACAAAATAATGCTCTCACCCTTTAATTACAAGATCATAGACAATTTTTTGGAAGAAGATGATTTAAATTTCATCATTAATTCAATTGACAAAAAAATACTTGAAAAAATTGAAAATAATGAGGTAAAAATTTTCCCTCATAAATTGTCAAATAGTGAAATTAAAGCCTCATCTTTACCAAAGGAAATGCTAAGAAAATTCCACGAGAAATATCATGCTAAATGTATGGAAATACTTAAAGAATTATGCTCCGAAAGATTAGATCTTTATGATTACTCCGAATTTGATATTGTCATTACGGGGAAAAACTATAAGTTTCCTATTCACTCGGATACACCAAATAAAATTCTCAGTTGCGTTGTCTATTTGGATCCATTGAAAAATAATGGAACTTTCTTATATGAAGATAAAGAAGGAAATGGTAAACAAGAAATTGAATGGAAACGAAATAGAGCATTATTTTTTTCTAGAAAAGAAAATGGTACTTGGCATTCATACGAAGGAAATAATCACACAAATAGAATTGTTTTAGTTTATAACCTAATGACTAAACAAATTAAAAAAGTATATAAATTAGAAGGTAAAAGTTTCTTTATTGGAAACCTTAAGTCTAAAATAAACCCTTTTTTGTACAAATATTTTGGAATTACTATTTAAATTCTTAAAAAAATAATGTTTCAAAAAAACCTTATTCCATTCTGTTGTCCTTTATGCAAGTCAAAATTATTGAAAACTGAAAATGAAATGGTATGTTCTAATAAAGAGTGTAATCATTCAAAAGAATCTTACTCTTTTAAAATATCAGGTGATGTGCCCATTTTAATAAGTCCAGATTTTACTGATACTCTTTTTGAATCAGATCAAATTAACAGCTATCTACCAAGAAAATCTGATTATTTAACCTTCATTAGAAATAAGATTATTTCACGTCCTAGTAAAGTAAGTGAAGAGAATTGTAAAAACTTTATTAAAGAAATCTTTTCATTAAATGAAAACCCTAAAATTCTTGTTATTGGCTCTGGAGAAAAAGGCAGTGGTACGGATGAACTATGGCAACAAAATAATATAATAATCCATGGAACAGATGTCTATAAAACATCCTATGTAGACTTTATAAGTGATTCTCATTATCTGCCTGTAGAAGATAGCTATTATGATGGGGTTTGGATACAAGCAGTTTTAGAACATGTTGTTGAACCAATCAAAGTTGTGGATGAAATTTATAGAGTGATGAAATTAGGCGGAATTGTCTATGCAGAAACTCCATTTATGCAACAAGTCCATGAAGGTGCCTACGACTTTACGAGATTCACTGTTCTTGGACACAGGTATCTTTTCAAAAAATTTGAGTTAATTAAATTAGGAGGAAATCAGGGTCCTGAGGTGGTTTTGACTTGGTCCATACGATTTTTTTTCCTATCAATCTTTAGAAGCGTATTAGTTGCTAGAATTTTTGGATTTATTTTTAGCTTAATCCTGGCTCCATTTAAGTTCATAACTAGCAAGGAATCTCTTTTTTTTGGTCCTTCAGGAGTATTTTTCCTTGGTAAAAAAAGTGAGAAAGTAATTTCTCATAAAGATTTAATAGAATTATATAAAGGCTGAAAGAAATTATTTATTTGATTTTTTGAAGTGATCCTAAATCTATTGCTTTATAAATCTCTCCATTGTAATAGGGATGTTGGCTGACAAGTTTTGATAGCAAGGTATTCATACTCTTAAAATCTTCCTCTTTAAAAGTACTAAAAAAAGCTTCCGTAGAGGATTTTTCATCATTTATTTTTTTTATGTTTGTTTTGCTTTTAGAGCTAAAGAACTCCAAGGAATATTTATTAGAAATTATTTTTTTAAATATTATCTGAACTCTCTTTATGTGATACTCAGATGAAACAATATAAACTTTTTTAAAAGAATTTTTTTCTTCAATAAATAATCTTGAAAAAATTGCATCGCCAACCGTATCTCTTGAATTTATGTCTGTAAATATTTTATTGGAAGGTATATTTTCACTGACTAAATAATTTTTAAAAGAATGGGAGATAGGTAATTTACTATCTTTTCTATAATCATGGCCCAGAGTGAGTAAGAAATCGCATTTTTTTTCAAAAAAAATCTTCTTGCCTAAGTTTGCTCTTTGTTTTGATTCTTTATTCAAAACTCCATCCTTGTTCATTAAATGACATAAGACGATTACTAAATTCACTTATCTTCTCTGTTTAATTTAAGTCTGTTTATTTCCTCAGAAATTATTTCATTCCATCCTGCAAAGTTTTTTGGAAGGTCTTTTTTTAAATGAAAAGTACCGACTGAAGAATATTTTTTCGGCTTAAAATCTAAATTGATTATTGATTCATAATTTTTCTTAAACAAATCTTCAATTTCTTCTTTTAATAGTAAATAACTAGATAAAAAAGTCATTTTTTCTTTATTAATAAAAACTTTCTTTTGAAAAAGACAATCTCCAGTATCTATTCCTTCGTCAATTAAATGTATTGTCACTCCAGA
>MDTC01095193.1_pt1 | contig 25017 bp, 11 predicted proteins | sample 811181 | NCBI WGS metagenome assembly MDTC01 (sample SAMN05326644, study PRJNA326480) | marine metagenome | isolation source: seawater | place: Pacific Ocean: North | collected 2011
CATCTTTCTCATCTTTCTCATCTTCCAAATTATTCATATTATTGTCACCAATTTTATTCATTATTTCTACATTCCGAATATGTTTCTTTGTCTTTAAATGTCTCTTATATTGCTTTTCAGTATCAAAACTTGTAGAACATAAATTACATACAATCCTGTCAGACATACCCAATACTTATAAATATTCTTTTATTATTCTTATCTAATCTACATCTTCCATTGTTGAATTTTCTTCTTCAATATTATCCTCAAGTGGAGGCAAATCCTCTACTTCATCATCCGAATCTAATTCATCTTCGTCAATAGATAATCCTAACTTAATTAAACGATGAATCCTTGTAGCAAATATGCTTGGTTCTTCCAAACTAAATCCAGAATTCAACAAAGATGTATCATATAATAACCATATAAGATCTTTAACTGTTTTGTCTGTTTCATCACCTTCTACCTTTTGTCTCAAACAGCTAATAATTGGATTACTGTGATTAATTTCCATTGTCTTTTTAGAAGACATATACCCACCTTGAGCATCATTTCTCAAAGCTTGTGCCTTCATTATTCTTTCCATATTTGCAGTCCAACCATATTCCCCTGTTACAAGAATACAGGGTGAATCAGATAATCTATTACTGATTATCGCCTTCTCAATTTTATCTCCTAATACTTCTTTAAACATATTACACAACTTTTCATTTGATTTTGTAAACTCTTCGAATTCCTTTTTCTCTTCTTCGGAATCATCAATTTTTAAACCTTCCTTTGTTACACTAATCAAAGTTTTACCTTCATATTCCTTGAGTTGCTGTACACAATACTCATCCATGGGATCGGTCATATATATCACCTCATAATCCTTCTTTTTTAGTCTTTCAATAAAAGGAGAACTTTCTACAGCCTTTCTTGATTCACCAGTAATATAATATATTCCCGGCTGATTTTCCGACATACGACCAATATAATCATCTAAAGAAGTCATTAAATCACCCGATTTTGTGGTATTATATCTGAGAAATTTTGCAATCTTTGAACGGTTTGTTGAATCCTCATGGACTCCCAACTTTATGTATTTATTGAATGATTCGTAAAATGTTTTGTACTTTTCTTCATCATCCGCAATTTCACTAAACAATTCTAAACACTTTTTTATCAAATTTTTACGAATAACCTTTAAAATTTTATTTTGTTGAAGTGTTTCTCTTGAAATATTTAATGGTAAATCCTCAGAATCAACAACACCTTGAACAAATCCAAGATATTCGGGCATCAAATCCTCGCAATTTTCCAAAATAAACACACGCCGCACATACAATTTTATTTTATTGTGTTTTTTCTCATTTCCTCCATTGAACATATCAAATGGAGCTCTTTTGGGTACAAATAATACAGAACGGAATTCCAACTGACCTTCTACTGAAAAGTGTTTTACACCAGAATGTTCTTCCCAATCATTTGAGATTGACTTATAAAAGGATGCATATTCTTCATTTGTTACTTCATCTGGTTTTCGCATCCATATAGGTTTCTGACCATTTAGATGGTCCCATTCATGAGTAACTTCTTTAATCTTCTTCATTTTCTTTTCCTTCTTTGTCTCCTCCTCATCAACATCCTCTACCTTTGGAGCATCATTCTCATCATTCTCCTCATCCTCCTCGTCCTCTTCATCATCCGTAACTTCTTTTTCTGTTGTCTTCTCAACATACAATTTAATTGGAAAATCTACAAACTCTGAATGCTTTTTAACAAGCTCTTTTAGTCTATTTTCTTCAAGATATTCCACCATATCTTCCTTTAGAGTAAGTACAATGCGAGTTCCACGACCAATTCTCTTTGCTTCTGGTTCATCTGCAACGACAGTAAAAGAACCTCCTGCCGTTGATTCCCAAGTATATTGTTCATCTTCGTTATTCTTAGACGTAACGGTTACTTTATCAGCAACTAAATAAGCAGAATAAAAACCTACACCAAATTGACCAATCATAGATATATCCGCACCAGCAGTCAAAGCTTCCATAAACGCCTTTGTACCTGATTTCGCAATTGTACCAAGATTATTTACCAAATCAGATTTTGTCATACCAATTCCAGTATCACTTATTGTTAGTGTTTTGTTACCTTTGTCTGGAGTAATCTGAATCTCCATATTTGATTCAGATTCAAGAACAGAAGAATCTGTTAAAGATTGATAACGAATCTTATCCAATGCATCAGACGCATTAGATACTAATTCTCTTAGAAAAATCTCTTTATTAGAGTAAAAAGTGTTAATAATCAATGATAGCAATTGATTAATATCTGCAGAAAAAGCAAAAGTCTCAATGTTAGTATCAGCCATTGTTATATTTTATTATATTCACATTTTCTTTATATAACTATTATACAAAATCATATAATATGACAAATATATATCTTTCTGAATGGATTGACTATAACATAGTCTGTGCACAAGATTATCTTATTAAAATGATTATCGATTATCTTTCTATTTCCAATAACATATATTCCACTTTTATAGAACACGTTACTCTTAACAAATTCATTGGAAATGATAACAAAGATTTAATTACATACTATTTTCATAAAGCTACAAGAAATAGGTTTATAATTCATAATTTTATAAGGTATTGGAGATTTAAACGAAAAAATTTACACTATATTAATGATACAGACCTTTTATTAGAACCATTTGATAATACCAAAAATTATCCAACTATTGTCGAAGACAAAGGTATTTATCGATTTGGTCCAGGAGACATACATAAAATGTTTATTTCAAAATTAGAATATAGTGAATACCAAATGCCTCGCATATTGCCTATCAAAAATCCTTGGTCTAACCAGATTCTTAACAAAACTCAACTATACAATCTGTTCATATCTTCCTATCAATTACATAAAACACCATGGCTATTTATTGAATATGCTAAATTAGATTTTAATGACACACTTTTATTAAGAAGACACAATAGTTACCTTTCTGAAAAAGCTATATACAACGATGTTTCAAACTTATCTGAAAAGGAATTTAGAAAAGAATGTGATAGAATCTTCCGATATAATATTGTGAATTCTATTATTCGTTATAATTATTTCAAATATAACTCATTAGATTCCATACAAATTCATATATTGCGCAAATTTTTCAAGAAAATTATAATTGAGAATTATTTAAAAGATGGTTTTGGATTAAGCATATCTTCTAAACAAAAACAATCCCTGTTTAAGTTATGGGGAGCGTATCCCCATATTATAACTAAAGTTGATAAAAATAAGAGAAATTCCAAATATGAAACAGATATATCCAGAGCAAGATTGTTGTATGCATATAATGAAATTTTGAATCTTTCTCACAACCATACTATAAATCATACAGAAATAACCGCTCAACTACCCGATATTACGGATATATCTTTTGAAGAATCTATAGAATATAGGAGAAATAGTATTATAAATTTAGCAAACTCCAGAAATAACTTAAATAGAACTATAAGACCTCCAATAAGTTTTCAAATTGAAGGTAGAGATACAGATATACCATTCACATTTAGAGCAACTAACCAACAAGAAATACCGAATATATTTCAAGAAAATTTAGAACAATATATGGAAGAAGACTATTAAATAATTTACATTATAATTATTAATGGAGGGCAACGAGCAGAATCCACAATATACATTTCAGGCTATTAAAAGAACACGTTCAGAAGAAGATATAGATTCTTCTCGTGCAAAAAGTCCACGTAATACAGATGAAGGTCGTTCAACACCAGCAACATTACAAGATAACCTTGAAATACCTGCAAATATTGATAAAATATACCAACATAGTATTATACGCAAGCATTTTTTAAAGGAAATATTTCGTTTTTGTAAACTATGGAATGGAGTCATATCCGGCTCTTTTTCATTAGCCGTTGCAATGGATACACTTAATTTAGAAAGAACTACAAAATTATCAAACTATCCAACATGGGAACCAGAAGATATAGATATATACTTTATTATACCAAGAGAATCAACACAAGATATGACAATGGATGGAAAAAATATATTCACTATAGTGAATGCTTTCTACACATACTTTTGCGTCATTAAAAAATACCTTCATAGAATTCCAAATAAAACTATCTTTGATTCAAAACCCGCATTATGTAATGGTGATTCTATTAATACAACATACCCAAATACGTGTATGGTTCAGAGCTTCATTGCTGACAGATCTATTGATGTTTTAGATATTCAATTAATATTCTATTATTATGAGGACAAAATTTCAAGATATGAACAATTCGAAAATTCTGTACTAAATGTTTATGATTATAGAATGCTTCAAACTTATATAACTGTTACAACTGATGATGTTATTCCATCCCTTAGATTTGTATCGAATGACGTAAAAAATGATATATTGGATAAAAGGCTTACAATTGTTTATAATCCAAAAGAGAATTATAATTCATGTATGAAAAGTATTTATAGATCTATCAAATATATTGATAGAGACTTTAATCCAGACAATCTCAGTGAATTTTTAAATACCCAAAAATTCAGAGTTGATAATTCGGCTTTAAGAACATATAACCATATTAAGTTAACTGGTGTCAAATACGATTGGAAAAGGGCAGAATCAAGACAAGAAATTGAAACTCTATGTAGAAATAATGATTTGGTTCCTATAGACACTCAACACAATATATGGAAACGGCCCCCAAATTTAGATTATAAAATACCCGGAATGCTTAAAATAGAAATATATGAAAATGAAGATTATACTATTAACTATGAAACAATAGAACGTATAGAACGTAAAATGTTTGATATTCAAATTAAATGGAATAAACTTACCTCTAAAAATTACTTTGATTGGTATCTACTACCACCTTTTGTAAATAAAATGGACATACAATTACTTTTCTTTTTAAAAACTACAAATGAAAAAAATAATGCGTTAATCAAAAATATTCAAAATGGTATTTCCATTTCAGAATTAGGTTCGGCTTTAAGTTATACTTTCTTTAACCCCGTTGTTTATGAAAATAGGGTTATAGTTCCAAATAACAACATAACTGATTCTGCTTTGTGTAAAACCACACAAACAATCAAGAATATATATATTAGAGAAGCATTAAGACATCAACAAATAAAAACTTCTAATGAATCAAGACTTGATAATACTACATTTCTTCTTCTTCAAGATACAAATACTATTTTCGAAAATTTAAACTTACCTTATACACAAATATTTGCCGAACAATATGATTTTCATATCCAGAATTACGACGGATTAGCTACATATGATATGTTCGGTATTCCAAATGATTTCTTTGATATATATGAATTTACTTTATCAGAAATTGATATTCAAACCGCAGAAGATGTTCTTGATTACGGAGGTATTGCTAAACTTTATTTTACAAAACTAAATTATGAATTTAAAAGTATTCTAGACAATAGTCCCTTCAAAACAGAACAAACAAACCGCGGATTCTTCCATGAACTTCCCAATTGGAAAAAATTAGCTATAATTTTAAAACTTGCACATAAAAACAAAGTTAAACAAGCATTTAAAATTGATAATTCTATTCTTAATAAAGTTTTCAATACCCAAGGTATTCCATATATAGAAATTATTTCGGCTTGTGGGATGATCACCATACCACATTGCTCTTCTAATTCAGACATTAATATTCAGTTATTATGTCGATTTATTCAAGAAAACGGGTGTAAAGAATATGAAGAAGCGGATAAAGAGTCTTTTGATGCTGCTTTCCCACCAAATCAACTAAATTTTAGTTTTGTATATCCAAACCAAATGAATACTATTACTTCTAATGTTAGAATTATTCTTAAAAATCATTTCTATTCATCTGATACAAATTACACAAGTGAGGAATTTGAATCTAATTTAAAAGATTTTATTGGACATTTAACTCATAAAAATAATATACGAATACCTACTATACTTGAAAGTTGGGAATTTATGACCAATATATTACCCTGTTTTTCAATTATAGAATTGAATAGTGAAGAAGGCAAAGAATATGTAAAGACATTAATGAGTTATACCGAATCCAATAATCCAAATATTAACTCGGAATCTATTGATAGAATAAAAGGATATATGACTCGATTTTTTGATGAATTATCGATAAATGATAATGAGCACCCCAATGTTAAAGAGCTTGTACTATTTGTAACTGGCAGTATTGCACTTCCTAAGGAATTTAAGTATACACTACAAATGGAGTCAAATAATTACGAAAATCTTCACTTACCCGTATCACATACATGTTTCAATCAAATTGATCTCCCATGGATTCCAATACATCATTATCCAGATGATTTTTATGATAAATTCAAAGAGCAATTTGTAAAAAGCATTGAAATTATATCAAATATTGATTTAGATCAACCATCGAATATTGATAGTATGGAGTTACAACAAGAATCACCTCAAACAACTGAACATAATCAACCACCCCCTCCACCAGATTCACCATTAGAGTATATGGAAGGTGGAAATAAAACAAAACAAAAAAAACTACGCTATAATCCTATTATCTAAATTTTTTACAAATATATGTATAACCATTCGATTCGATTAGAAGAGGCTTATAGAGACAACAATTCTTACTATTATTATAATCTCATTTGGTATCGTGGTAAAAATCAAAGATATAGAGCTATTCAAGATAGAATTTATAAGTACGGGACTTCTGGTGGATTTGTTATATCAATGAGTGAATTTAAATCTAATGCTCAAATGAGTACGGTTCTTAAAGATGCATCCAGTATAGAAAAATTAGTCTACTCATTTGAACCAAGTGAAAGATGCTTTTTTGAACTTATTGAAGCTCGCAGTAAACTGTATTTTGATGTTGATGTTCCGCCAAAAATTACTATTACAGAAGCAATTGTTATTGAAAATATTATGTTTTTCTTAAAGAATGCCTTTGGTATAATACCTCATCAAAAACACATACTTACTGCACACAGAAATGACAAGTTATCTTGGCACATAATATTTCCAGAATTCTATATTACCAGAGAAGACCGTAAAAATTTATCCGATTATATATTAGAATATTCAATTCCGTTTGTTGATTCTAAAGTTTATAATAAAACTCAATGTCTTAGAATGAAAGGATGTTGTATTCGCAATAGACCAGAAACAATGCTTATATCAAACTCATCCTTTCAAGATACACTTACTACTAACATTAATTCAAAAACTAAACACTTGTGTATTCATCCTATTAATCAAAAACGTGAATAATATTCACTTACCTTCTTATTTGCCTTTATTCCCCAAGGATCCATCGTCTTTATATATAAACCTTCAATACTTCTAACCCGGCTTAATGCAACATATGTTTGCCCTTCCTCAAATATACCAGAACCTATATCTATTTCTGCCATATCTAATGTCGCACCTTGACTCTTGTGTATTGTTATTGACCAAGCTAATATTAAAGGTATTTGTGTTATTGATATATTTAGCTCACTATCTTCTGAAGATTCCCAACTAAATGCCTTCATTACTGTTTCCAGTCCATTATTAAAACGTACGATTGGTAATCCCGTTAAATCTTCAAACCCTATAACTATCCCACAACTTCCATTACATATGGGTAAATATGCTTCAAGATCAACATTTGCAACACTCATCACTTGCGCACCCACCTTTAGTTCTATGCTTTCTAAACACGGTATTTGATTTATCAATGAATTTACTTCTTTCTTAACTTTTGAATCGTTTTTGTCATATTTCTTTTTCTTATCTACTATATGGACTTTCATTCTATATTTACGCACATTACCAGGTAATGCATCCAATTCAGATTTGTTTAATGTTTCAACCGTTTTTTTTAAAGGATATAATTTTGTAGGTTTTATTTCTAAATTATCTACTTCCTTTTCTACACAAGACATCAAAACATTAAATGAATTTCTGGATATTTTACCTTTTCTTACTTGATTCAATATCTTAATATAATTATTATCTTTTTGCCTAAATATTGTCTTTAGTTCGATTTGATTCTTAAAAGTATTTGACCATTCTAATGATTCAAAACAAAATGCGCGACTATATTTATCGTTTCCTATAGGGGGCAATTGATAAAAATCACCACTAAAAATTAACTGTATTCCCCCAAATGGTTCGACATTTTTTCTTGCCAATTTACCTATCAAATTCAAAATTTCAAATAATTTTTTTGATAACATACTTACTTCATCAACAATCAAAACATCTGTTTTTATCCACTTCCTTTTATTTATAACCTTCTCAACACATTTATTTGCAATGTTCTCAATACTTCCGTCTATATTTGTACCTAAACCACTCCATGAATGTATTGTTGTTCCTTTACAATTTAATAATATCGCCGCACATCCAGTTAATGCACACACTTGAACCCTCTTTCTGCTTCTTCTATAAATATATCGTATTAGTTCTGTCTTTCCACTTCCCCCAGCACCAGTTATGAACACATTCTCTCCTTTCTCATACTGTTCAATAACTCTCTTCTGCCCATCAGATAGTTCCATTCTATATTTATTTTATAGCATTCTATTTAATCAATTTTCATAAAAATGATATATTATTGCTCAGTATATGGTATAACAAATTATCTATACATATATATAATACGTATGAGTGATAATAAATATGAGCAAACACCTATTCACGTTGAGAAAAAACCCATTCCTAAACCTGTTCGTCCTGCACTTATAAGAATGGATGCATTGGGACGGCGAGTAGAGGAACTTACCGATGAAGAAAAGGCAATAGGATATAAAACATTGGAAGAATTCAATCTATTACAACACAATAAACTCTTTTAGAATAAATAACATTGTTTTCTTATATTCTATCGCCTTTTTCTTATATTCTATCTCCATTAATTTTCATTGGAGTTTTTACTTCATAAATTTCAATATTTCCAATACATTCTTTAACATTACCTATTTATAGCCTCAAAAATAAAAAAATGATTCATTATTTCTCTTAGAGATGATAATATCTTTCGTTAAGATACAGTAATACATCTACAGACATACAATCATGACCTCTGTCAAAGTTAAGACTATTCCTGCGCGCATCGTTACCGACCGTAAGCACATTTTCAGTGCTATGCTCAATGACATTAATGAAATGGGGCCTATTGACTTCATTGAAATGTTCAAGGAAACGCGTGAAAAGTACGAAACGATGCCTTTGGCTATCAAGACGAAGACGAGTAAGATTAAGGCGCCTAAGCTATCTACGCAAACTGGGTGGCTGCTTTATTCTCAGGAGTTCGTCACCGAGAAGAAGGTACAGGCTTTTGAACTATTCACACAGTTTGACGAAGAAGAGCAAAATGCGGGTAAGGACGAAAAGGAGAATGGCACTATCAGTGCAAAGAATTTCAAGAAGGCTATTAAGAAGCTCGGTATTGAATTTACGACTGAAGTTAAGAGCAACGCTCGATTCAAGAAGTTCAATCTTACTCAAGTTCTACGAACTGAGGCCGGACGTATGTGGAAGGAAGCTGATAAGGAGGACTACAACGTGAAGGCTGAGGAGTTTAACACTCGGAGTATCGAGGAATGGCGAAATGCTTATGACGATAGCAATGACAAGTTCACGCTATCTACTCACGATGTCGTCTCCAAGATTAAGGCATCCGGGCCTGATTCTCCTGAGGTTAATATCAAGAAGAACATGAAAAAGGGTGATATTCTCCACATTATGGGATGTGTTGGACTTGCCAACGAAGTGACCCAATGTTCTAAGCTAGACGAATTGCGTAATGCTCTATTGGAGTACTACAAGGGCAATTGTGCTTAGATACTTACATATCCATCATAAAAAAAACCATAAAAAACATAAAAAAACCATAAAAAATTAAAAAGCCTATGAAATTTTTTTCTGTTATATTATATGCATACACCTCAGTATTGGCACTTTATTAAACTCAAAAAAATGTCATTATTAAAAAATCTTGATATTAGACAACAAAAAAAAGCACTAAAAAACATGTCTTCTGTTGAAGACATGGTATTTAAACGCACTTATTTATTCGCGTCTGTAGTACCATGTCCATAGATTTATATGTTTGTGTATTATTTTAGAAATAGTTACCTTTTCTCTAATAATATCATGATATTCAATGATGATGTCTGGAATATTATAAAACTATACATTCTACCTAAACATTTATGGAAACTACCAGAAAACATTCTTTTTTCTAAAATAATGAAACAACTCCCAAAAATCACAAACGTTTCCTCTAATAACAGATTCACTCTTTTCTCAAGTCCAAAATATACAAGTATATCATTCATTAAAATCTTTGAATTACTTCACTGGTATAATTATACTATAACACATCAAATCTTAATAGAATCATATATTTCTATTAAACATGATGAAAACAATGAAGAACATCTTTCTATACACCATCATCCACCACTTATGATATAAGGACCACCATATATATAAATATATATGCGTATGTTTTTTGTTTTTAACACACTTTTTCTATTTTGCAGTAGCTTCTCCACTAAACGTTACATTCCTAAATCTAATCTTGCAATTTTTGGAGTAACTGGTAAAACTGGTAAATGTGTACTTCAACAAGCCTCAAGTATGAATAAAGGCGTTTTTTCGCTTGTTAGACCAAAAAATGTGGTTGAAACAGAACAATCTCATACCGTTTATTACGGCGATGTTACATCTTTAGATGACGTAAAACAAGTATACGATGGTAATGTAATTACTGGCACAATTATATGTTTAGGTGGAGCAACGTCTGAGGTTGGAGATACAATGCTAACAGAAGGTACGAAAAATATTGTTAATTGTATTCGTAATTCTAAGTTAACATCTAACCGAATTGCTATTGTTACATCAATAGGCGCAGGTGATAGTATCAATCAACCTCCTCTTTTTTTCAAGATATTAATGAAAACAATTCTTAAAGATGCTTTTGTTGATAAAAACAATCAAGAAGCCTTGTTTCTTAATGAAGATGGAATTGGTAAAGACTTAGAATTTACAATCGTACGCCCAAGTGGTTTAACCGATGATAGTCTCAAAAATACATTCGTTATTGAAGAAGGTTCCGGAACAATACCCAGAATGAGTGTTGCTGAATTTTTATTAAATGCAGTATATGACCGAAAATTTCCATATATTGGTACAGCTGTATGTATTACAGGACAAGAACCAAATATGAATGGTAAATTATTTGAACCTAAAATTTAACTTATTATATGTTTAATTCAAATAATTCATTTACATTACTATTTCCTTGAGATATTTCATAATTCAGAGAAGATATATCTAATTCGGATATATATCCTTCTGTTTCAGTTACATAGTGAAATACCTTAATCTTTGATACTATCTCGGGAGAAGCTACAGTTCCTGATGTACTCACATTTATTGCTGCAAATAATGTATTATTTATTGTAGGATGTTCTTTTATTATTGCAGAAGAATATATCGCTCGATTCTCCTCTCCAACATAAATGCCAATTACATCATCTATCTTCACATTATTTCCACTTATTGGATACACAAAAAATGTAAATGGTGTATAAGTATATACGACTGGAACACCCAAAGCTTCACTTATTGTATATAGTTCTAACTCTGGTTCTGGCTCTGAAACTCCACTAATAGGTAATAATCCATTTACATTTAGTTCTATCAGACTTGATACATTACTTGAATTTATTGGCAAGGTAAAATTCTCTAATGAATAATCTATTGATATTAGAACCCCCTTTGTATCATCCATATAGTGGAAAATCTTTATAGATGATATTGTTTCTTCTACTCCAAGCGTATTTACATTTATTGCTGCAAATAATGAGTCATCAAATCGATTTACTACACTTTGTCCTCTATTTTCATTACCTACAAAAATTGCTATCACATCATTCTCATTCACACCACCATATATTGGACTTATGTAAAGCACAAATGTTTCTGGTGCAGATATATTTCCATTTGGATTAACTATATCCGATAAAGCTTCTTCCAATGTTAACAAAATAATTGATGACTCATATTCAGGAATCATTCCCGAATAATCTAATCTAACCCAATCTGACGCATTATTCCCATTTATTGGTAAAGAATAATTCTTAGAAGAATAATCGATTTCTATTAAATATCCCTCTATTGAATTCACATAATGGAATAGTTTTATTTTAGATATTTCATCACTTATACCTTGTGTATTTACATTTATAGTTGAAAATAACAAATTATTATAACTACTCACCGCGCTTTGACCCCTATTTTCATTTCCTACGTAAATTGCTATTATATCCCCTATATTTACATTACCTATTATTGGACTTATATACAAAATATAGGTATCTGGTCCCGAAATTGGTGCATTTGGATTAATTATTTCTGACAAAGCCTCTTCAATTCTCAATATTTCCAATTCTGGCTCTGGTTCTGGTTCATAATATGGAATCATTCCTGAAAAGTCTAATGATATTGGATTTGATGCATTGTTTCCACTTATTGGTAATATAAAATTATTTGAACTATATTCTACCTCTATTAAATACCCTTTTGTGTTATTCACATAATGAAATAACTTAATCATTGATATTTTATCTTGAATACCTTGAGTATTCACATTAATTGCTACATACAATCCCCCATTATATATTCTTAATTCACCTTGTCCTCTATTCTCATTATTCACAAAAATCGCAATTACATCATTCTCATTTATTCCCCCACTTATAGGACTTATATATAGCACATATGATTCAGGTACCCCATCCGGACCATTCGGATTTATTACTTCTGATAATGCCTCATCTATTGTTAATAATTCCAGCTCTGGTTCTGGTTCTAATTCAGGAATAATTCCAGATAGATCCAATGTAATCGGATTTAATGCGTTATTTTCATTTACTGGTAATATAAAATTATTTGAAGAATAATCTATTGCATAAAGATATCCTTTATTGCTTGTTACGTATGTAAAAATCTTAATAATAGATATTTTATCACCAATACCTTGTGTGTTTACATTGATTGTAACATAAAATTCTCCATTATAAGTTGCTATTATTCCTTCTCCTCTATTTTCACTATTCACAAAAATTGATATTACATCTCCTTCATTTATACCCCCAACAATAGGACTTATATACAGTACATATGTATCAGGTGTTCCGTCGGGTCCGTTTGGATTTACTATTTCAGGTAACGCCTCATCTATGGTTAGTAATTCCAATTCTGGTTCTGGTTCAATTGTTACCTCTGATTCTGGTTCTGGTTCTGGTTCCGGCTCTGGCTCTGGTTCTGGTTCAGGTTCTGGTTCTGGCTCTGGTTCAGGCTCAGGTTCAGGCTCAGGCTCAGGTTCAGGGTCAGGTTCCGGTTCTGGTGATTCTGGTTGTGGTTCGGGTTCAGGCTCTGGTTCAGGCTCTGGTTCAAATGGAGCAGGTAATGGATATGCAGATAACCCTGCAACATGAGAAGCCAAATAGACTACATCTGCACCATTTATTTGACCATCTCTATTTACATCGGATATATATAAACTATCCCGAGCATCTTGATATATACTTAAACCTGCTATTGCAGATGCTAAATAAACAACATCAGCACCTTCACCCGCATTTCCATCTTTGTTTATATCGCCCGGGTCATTCGCATAAGCCGGGTCCAAGTGGGGTAATACATATACAACCCAGTTGTTTTTCAATAACAAATTAATGCCTATCGATGAAACATTTATAGCCGCGGAAAATTGATCCGATACATCGGATATCTTATCTAATACATTTGAATTTTCTTGAAAATAGAAATCGCTCCACTGTGTTGAAGTAATTGCATATTCTGTAGAAGCCGCATACACAAATATTTCAGTTTGTGTTTCTGTATTAAATGTAAACGTCCATCCAGCCATAAGTAATATCATATTCAAAGTCAAATCATGGGAAAATACATTACCAAACCACATCTTTACGGATGTAATATATATACCTTCCTTCGTTTTGTACTGTGTTATATTCTCCTCCCCCGGTTTCTGTCTGAATTCTACCATTAATGGCTCTGGTTCTGGCTCTGGCTCTGGCTCTGGCTCCGGCTCTGGTTCAGGTTCTGGCTCTGGTTCAGGTTGTGGTTCTGGCTCTGGTTGTGGTTCTGGTTCCGGTTCTGGTGGCTCTGGCTCTGGCTCTGGTTCAGGTTCGGGTTCCGGTTCCGGTTCTGGTTCAGGCTCAGGTTCTGGCTCAGGTTCAGGTTCCGGCTCTGGTTCCGGTTGTGGCTCAGGTTCCGGTTCTGGAGGCTCTGGCTCTGGCTCTGGTTCAGGTTCCGGCTCTGGCTCTGGTTCCGGTTCAGGCTCTGGTTCAGGTTCCGGTTCAGGCTCTGGTTCAGGTTCAGGTTCCGGTTCTGGTTCCGGCTCTGGTTCTGGTTCAGGTTCCGGTTCTGGCTCAGGTTCTGGTTCTGGCTCTGGTTCTGGTTCTGGCTCAGGAGGTTCTGGTTCTGGCTCTGGTTCAGGTTCTGGTTCTGGTTCAGGCTCAGGTTCCGGTTCAGGTTCAGGTTCTGGCTCCGGTTCTGGCTCAGGCTCTGGTTCTGGCTCCGGTTCTGGCTCTGGAGGTTCTGGTTCGGGTTCAGGTTCCGGTTCAGGTTCTGGTTCTGGTTCTGGCTCTGGTTCTGGTTCAGGTTCTGGCTCAGGTTCGGGTTCTGGTTCTGGCTCTGGTTCTGGTTCCGGTTCTGGCTCAGGTTCTGGTTCCGGTTCAGGTTCCGGTTCAGGTTCTGGTTCCGGCTCTGGTTCTGGTTCTGGCTCAGGTTCTGGTTCTGGCTCAGGAGGTTCGGGTTCTGGTTCTGGCTCAGGCCCTGGTTCTGGCTCTGGTTCAGGTTCCGGTTGTGGTTCAGGTTCGGGTTCAGGTTCAGGTTCTGGCTCCGGCTCTGGTTCAGGCTCTGGCTCCGGAGGTTCTGGTTCTGGTTCAGGCTCAGGTTCTGGCTCTGGCTCAGGTTGTGGTTCAGGCTCAGGCTCAGGTTCTGGAGAAGGCTCCGGTTCCGGTTCAGGCTCAGGTTCAGGCTCAGGTTCAGGTTCTGGTTCAGGTGCTTCGATTACACCCACATCTGAATCATCTATAGATAATGAAAAATTATCGGAAACATCCGTAACATCAACTATCACATTCGTATTAGCTTGAAAATAGAAATCACTCCATTCTGTTGATGTGATAGCATCATTTACACCCCCATACATAAAAATCTCTGTTTTTGTTTCAGAATTATAAGAAAATGACCAACCTGCTATAAGTAATACCATGTTTAGAGCTAGAGAATGTACAAATACCTCTTCAAAATATAGCTTCGCAGATGTTATGTATATTCCCTCTAATGTTCTAAACTGAGTTATATTAAATGCTCCAGGTTTCTGTCTAAATTCTACCAAAAATGGTTCTGGAGCAGGCTCCGGTTCCGGTTCAGGCTCTGGTTCAGGCTCTGGCTCAGGCTCTGGCTCAGGAGGTTCTGGCTCAGGTTCAGGTTCCGGTTCTGGTTCTGGCTCCGGTTCTGGTTCTGGTTCTGGCTCCGGTTCTGGCTCTGGTTCAGGTTCTGGTTCCGGTTCTGGCTCTGGTTCTGGTTCAGGTTCTGGCTCGGGTTCGGGTTCCGGTTCTGGCTCTGGTTCTGGTTCAGGTTCTGGCTGTGGTTCAGGTTCTGGTTCTGGCTCTGGTTCAGGTTCTGGTTCTGGCTCTGGTTCAGGTTCAGGTTCTGGCTCCGGCTCGGGTTCTGGCTCAGGCTCTGGTTCAGGTTCAGGTTCTGGTTCAGGCTCTGGTTCTGGCTCAGGTTCTGGAGGTGGTATAATAAGATCTGGAGGATATACCCCTGGTTGTGTATCATCCGCCATAAAATTTTTAAATGCCGTGTATTTCGATTGATAATAACTGTTTGCAATCGCTTCTGGATCTTCACGCCTTAAATAACTATATTTTGGTGATAACGAACCTACTAAATCGGGGGGATATACTCCCTCCTGCGTATCATCAGCCATAAAATTTTTAAAATCAGTATATTTTGCTTGATAATAACTATTCGCAATCGCTTCTGGATCTTCACGTCTTAAATAATTATAATTTGAACTATTTGATTGTACTAATGCATATGTATGTGAATATTTTCTAATTACATTAACAGCTTGTGTCCTATAAAATGTGCCTAACTTAATTGTAAATGTCCCATTATTTATACCGGATAAATCACCATAATCTTTTCTCAGATATAAAGTCTTATTTACATCTAAATCAGATGTTGCGTTTAAAACTATCAATTCACTATAATTTGTTCCAATCGCTCTCTGATACGTAAATCTATAATTATATTGTCCAAATTGTTGTGTAGAGTAATATACTGAATCATACGCATAATTCTCAAATATTATTTCATTTGTAGGTACATTTTGGCCTTTTGATTTTATTAACAAATATAAAGCACTTACTCTCCATAATCCTCCATCAAAATTTGAATTATTTAATCTTATCATTAAATCCCCAGAATTCTCGGTTTCATTTTCAAAATACACATTAAAATCAGGTATACTTGAAGATATATTATTTAAGTAAGTAGGTTCTGATATAGTTCCTTCACTATTTGATAAATTATCTACATTAATTACTGTAGAACCATCTGTAATTTGCATACAAATAGCCGACTCTAATGTTGAACTTATACCATCAATTAATAGTTTCCCATATCCAGATTCTATTAACAACTCTGGTCCTGGTTCTGGTTGTGGTTCCGGTTCCGGTTCTGGTTCCGGTTCCGGTTCAGGTTGTTCGGGCTCAGGCTCGGGTTCAGGCTCCGGCTCTGGCTCAGGCTCCGGCTCTGGAGGTTCCGGTTCTGGTTCAGGTTCCGGTTCTGGTTCTGGCTCTGGCTCTGGCTCTGGCTCCGGCTCCGGTTCTGGCTCCGGCTCCGGCTCCGGCTCTGGAGGTTCCGGTTCTGGTTCAGGTTCCGGTTCTGGTTCTGGCTCGGGTTCCGGTTCTGGTTCCGGTTCAGGTTCAGGCTCGGGTGGTTCCGGTTCTGGTTCTGGCTCTGGTTCTGGCTCTGGCTCTGGTTCAGGTTCAGGTTCTGGTTCTGGCTCTGGCGGTTCCGGCTCTGGTTCTGGCTCGGGTTCAGGTTCAGGTTCCGGTTCTGGTTCTGGTTCTGGCTCTGGTTCCGGTTCTGGTTCAGGTTCAGGTTCAGGTGGCTCCGGTTCTGGCTCTGGTTCAGGTTCAGGTTCCGGTTCTGGCTCTGGTTCAGGTTGTGGCTCTGGCTCTGACTCAGGCTGTGGTTCCGGCTCTGGTTCTGGAGGTAGTGTTCTTGTAAATGTTCCTATTTTAACTACAAATGTGTTATTATCAATACCATTTAAATCTCCATAATCTTCTCTCAAATATATTGTTTTAAAAGTATCTAAATCAGACGTAGCATTCAATACAACTAACTGTCCATAATTTGTACCTATTGCGCGCTGATAAGTAAACCTATAAATATATTGTCCAAATTGCTCAGTATTATAATAAGTATCATTATAGGCATAATTCTCAAATGATATCTCACTTGTAGGCACTATTTCTTCTCTTGACCTTATCAACATATAAATAGCACTTACCCGCCATATTCCGCCATCAAAATTGCTATTGTTCATCCGTATCATCAAATCTGCAGATGTCCTAGTCGCATTCTCAAAATAAATATTGAAATCTGGAGTTGTAGACGATATATTATTTAAATACGTTGGTTCAAGAAAAGTACCCTCCAATGACGATAGATTATCTACATTAATTACTGTAGAACCATCCGTTATTTGCATACATATTTCAGATTCCAGTGTTGAAGTTATTCCTTCAATCAATAAATCCCCATATCCAGATTCTATTGCTATTTCTCTACCTAATTCTGGTTCAGGTTCCGGCTCGGGTTCAGGTTCCGGTTCTGGTTCTGGTTCCGGTTCCGGTTCTTTTGGCGGTTTTGGCGGTCTAGGTGGGAGACACGGGTCATATTCCTCCGGTTCTGGCTCCGGCTCGCGCTCGGGGTCTGGCTCCGGCTCAGGTTCTGGCTCTGGTGGTTCTGGCTCGGGTTCTGGCTCCGGCTCAGGTTCTGGCTCGGGTTCCGGTTCGGGTTCAGGTTCTGGCTCTGGTTCTGGTTCCGGTTCAGGTTCAGGTTCTGGTTCCGGTTCAGGTTCTGGTTCCGGTTCAGGTTCAGGTTCCGGCTCAGGTTCCGGTTCTGGCTCAGGTTCTGGCTCCGGTTCAGGTTCTGGTTCGGGTTCAGGTTCCGGCTGTGGTTCAGGTTCCGGTTCAGGTTCTGGTTCAGGTTCCGGTTCAGGTTCTGGTTCAGGTTCCGGTTCAGGTTCCGGTTCAGGTTCAGGTTCAGGTTCAGGTTCCGGTTCAGGTTCCGGTTCAGGTTCCGGTTCAGGTTCAGGTTCAGGTTCAGGCTGTGGTTCAGGTTCAGGCTGTGGCTCTGGTTCAGGCTCTGGTTCTGGTTCCGGTTCAGGTTCAGGTTCCGGTTCAGGTTCCGGTTCAGGTTCAGGTTCAGGTTCAGGTTCAGGTTCCGGTTCAGGTTCCGGTTCAGGCTCTGGCTCTGGTTCAGGCTCTGGTTCTGGTTCCGGTTCCGGTTCCGGTTCTGGTTCCGGTTCAGGTTCAGGTTCCGGTTCAGGTTCAGGCTCTGGCTCTGGTTCAGGTTCTGGTTCTGGTTCCGGTTCCGGTTCAGGTTCCGGTTCAGGTTCCGGTTCTGGCTCTGGTTCTAAAAAATCAACTTTAATAGTAAAAGTCAAATACTTTTCTCTCTGTTTAATACGATTTGTACTATTATCCGTTACTTTTAAAACTACATCATAATTGCGATGGTGATCAATTTCATGTGGCCATCCATACAATCTTGGTTGACTTGGATTCGTACTTACATCCCAAACAAGCCAGGGTATTGGATGAGTTATATAATCATTTCCCAACTCAATCGCATTTTGCGAATAATTCGAATTATTTCCACCAATAAAAAATTCCTCATCATTATCATCAAATTTGAATGAATCCTCTAAATAACCCCCCAATGTATTACTATCTATCCCGCGAATTATACCACCTTCCCCCGTTCTAGGACTGTATAATTCAACAATAACATTTTCACCATTAATATCCTTTGCTAATGGAAAAAATTCCCATAAATATTCTGGCTTCACCTTTAATGATTCCGGAAAATTTGTAAAAATCATTTCTGTTTCTGGTTCTGGTTCTGGTTCTGGTTCCGGTTGTGGCTCTGGTTCTGGTTCTGGCTCTGGTTCTGGTTCAGGTTCAGGTTCTGGCTCTGGTTCTGGTTCAGGTTCAGGTTCTGGTTCCGGTTCTGGTTCCGGTTCAGGTTCCGGTTCTGGTTCTGGTTCTGGTTCCGGTTGTGGCTCAGGTTCAGGTTCCGGTTCTGGTTCCGGTTCAGGTTCCGGTTCAGGCTCAGGTTCTGGTTCCGGTTCTGGTTCAGGTTCTGGTTCTGGTTCAGGTTCAGGTTCCGGTTCTGGTTCAGGTTCAGGTTCTGGTTCAGGTTCTGGTTCAGGCTCAGGCTGTGACTCCGGTTCTGGTTCCGGTTCTGGCTCCGGTTCTGGCTCTGGTTCTGGCTCTGGTTCTGGTTCAGGCTCTGGTGGTTCCGGCTCTGGCTCTGGCTCTGGTTCAGGCTCTGTAACTACAAATCCTAAACGATATAAATTTACATATTCTTCATCACTCAGATTAGTATCATTCCATGTTATTCCTCCCCTCCATATTTCTTCATTATGTAACATTGCACCAATATCTTTTGTTAAGCTATCATCACCAGAAGGATTAAAAGACGAAAATAATGAACGATATGTCATATTTGCTGCATCTACAATCTCTGGAATATTTATCGGTCTAAAATCTCTATTGTTCCAATCTTCTAAATAAGGTTCCAATTCATCTACATTAAAATTACTTGAGGATATCATTCTACTAGAAAGTTCTTCTACAGTAAAACGTGCACCACTTAAAGTTTCAGACAAATTATTTAATACAACCGTCTCATAGTTTATGTTTACATCATTCTGTTTGTTCAAAATAATAATATCATTCTTTTCATTACTATTGAAAAATGTATTGTTATATACAAAATGTCCTCCAACTGATTCATGACAATCTGGGTCAATCATACCACCTTTTACCATTATTCCACCACCACAATTCCAACCAATATTATGATGAATATACCCATCATGTCCTTCCCCATCACCATCAAAACGTATTCCGTATTTTTTAGTATCATGAACCCAATTATAACGAATCTTTGCATTCGTTTGTTGCTCAACCATTAGATGGATTGCAGCTCCATCACTTTGAAGAAATCCTGTATCATAAATATTATTGTATTCTACTATTGACTCATGTCCTGGATTAACTGTTGATGAAGCAGCCACTTTATGAATAGTATTTCTCTTTATTAGGTTATTTTTCCCTCCAAAACGTATTGTTGTCATAACTGATGATAAATTACATACTGTCTTGTCAACATACGCAATATAGTTATCAATCAACGTATTATTTCCACCAGTTATATCCATTACAGCACCATCAACATACTTAAAAACACATCTCTCTATAATACACCCAGTACAATTTTTTACATTTGTATTGGTTTCAAATCTTTCATCATTTATTGTATTTATTGGACTTCCACGATTAATTTCACAAAGCATATGTGCATAACAACTTGGATACCAAAAATTACAATTTGTAATATTAATATTCATCGCATTCTTTGCTCTAAAAGTTGTTCCAAAGAAATTTATATTTCTTACTTTTACACCTCTTTTTTGTATATTTAAACTGTATGATTTCACTTTAGCATGTATATTCCACCATTTTGGAATTTCATCATTAAATAATCGTACATACAAATATTTCGTATTGTTGTCAAAATACCACTCATTTTCACTATTTAAATACTCTAATTTGTTTTCAAGATAATAATAATGGTGTTTTGTTTTCCATAAATCTACTGGATCATAAGATAATCTTACCGTTTTTTCGTTATCATTAATAATGCTTGAATTCACTATCTTTGTATAACTCTTAAAAGACCCTACATTCAAATTTATTAATGAATCATTTATGTCAAATGTCGATTCAATCGTTTTCTGTTTATTTATAAACTCATACAAATCTATATTATTTATAGGAATATCAACAATCTCTCCATTTGAATACTCCTTTGATGTTCCTTCTACATCGCTATAGTTATAATATCCGTGCCCCCATTTCTCTTGTTCAAATACCGAATCATCTACCCATTGTGCACTTGGCCACCTTGCATTAATTACTTCAGAATATTCATAAAATAACTGCCATATTTCAACATCTGAACGAAGCTTTATCTTATAAATTGTAACTGTTTCTATATCATTTGCATCATTTACAATCATCTTGTTAAATGGTGTCCATACTCCTTCTTTTGAATCATCACTCAAATCATTTATACATTTTGTACCTGCAAACACCACATTTTCTCCAGGATAACTTATTATATCTACCTTCTTATTTACAATCACTTCAGGTTCTTCATAAATACCTTCTCTTAAGCATATCGTGTTCTGTTCATCAATATGTTCCAATGCATAAGACACTGATTGAAAAGGATCATCAATTTCACCAGTTGTTTCATCAGAATCTATTCCAGATAATGAAACATACGCAATAATGTATTTATATTCTGGCTCAGGCTCTGGTTCTGGCTCTGGTTCAGGCTCCGGTTCTGGCTCCGGTTCTGGCTCTGGTTCTGGCTCAGGTTCAGGTTCAGGTTCAGGCTCAGGCTCGGGCTCGGGGGGTTCGGGCTCTGGCTCGGGTTCTGGCTCTGGCTCTGGCTCTGGTTCTGGTTCTGGTTCTGGCTCAGGTTCAGGTTCTGGTTCAGGTTCAGGTTCCGGTTCAGGCTCTGGTTCTGGTTCAGGTTCAGGCTCAGGTTCAGGTTCAGGTTCAGGCTCTGGCTCTGGTTCTGGCTCAGGTTCAGGCTCTGGTTCTGGCTCAGGTTCTGGCTCTGGTTCTGGCTCTGGTTCAGGCTCAGGCTCAGGTTCTGGCTGTGGCTCAGGTTCCGGCTCTGGCTCTGGCTCAGGTTCTGGTTCAGGTTCTGGTTCCGGTTCTGGCTCTGGTTCCGGTTCTGGTTCTGGTTCTGGTTCAGGCTCAGGTTCAGGTTCCGGTTCTGGCTCTGGTTCTGGCTCTATTTCTGGCTCTGGCTCTGGCTCCGGTTCTGGCTGTGGCTCAGGTTCTGGCTCTGGTTCAGGCTCAGGTTCAGGTTCAGGTTCAGGTTCTGGTTCAGGTTCTGGTTCAGGCTCAGGCTGTGACTCAGGTTCTGGCTCAGGCTCTGGTTCTGGTTGTGGCTCAGGTTCTGGTTGTGGCTCTGGTTCTGGCTCTGGCTCTGGTTCAGGTTCAGGTGGAATATTTTCTAAATATGCTATAAACTCTCCTAAAGATACTCCATATGGTATTCCAACTTGTAAACCTGTAATTTCTACTTTCAATCCGGTTATTATAATGTTTCTATCAAAAAATTTTAAATAAATTTCTGTAGGAACTAAATTCTGCCCATCTGTTTGTGGATCTCCGATATAAAAACTTGGAGTTATTTCATTATATTCCACAGTTTCAGCATCAATCTCATTATTTATTACTTCATTCGTGTAGAAAAAAGTCCACACACCACGTCGTCTTAGATGTACATTTTCTATTTTTATATTTATAGAAGGCCATTTTAAACCAATTCCATCGATTAACTTTGGTTCACTAAAATATAAACCAATTACCTCTTTATCACCTTCATATGGCGCATTATTTGCAGAAATCCAAAAACTATCAGGATTACCATCATTCACATTCTCATAATGATAATTTGAATTACCATCTCTATATCTATAAATACCATTTGTTGCAGACGCCCAAGTTACTATATCACTTGATAATACTTCATTATTTGTTCCTATATAACTTTCTAAAGACAATAAAATAATTTGATTTTCTGGTTCAGGTTCTGGCTCAGGTTCAGGCTCTGGTTCTGGTTCTGGTTCTGGCTGTTGCTCAGGTTCAGGTTCTGGCTGTGGCTCGGGTTCAGGTTCTGGTTCTAGTTCATAATTTGACCAGTCATTATAATATTGTAACCAATCCGAATTTCTTGAAAAACTATTGTATATTCTTACCTTATTGTTATTAGACAATCCACTTGTTCCACTAAACATATTACCAAAATCATTTACCACTGAAATATCCCAACCACTAATATCTTGATCAAATTTTATTGCATTTCTAAACATATTTGACATTGTTGTTACAGATGATGTATCCCAACCACTAATATCTTCATTTAATGAACTATCTAAAAATAGATTTGACATATCCGTTATCTTACTCGTGTCCCATGTTCCAATATTTCCAAAAATTATTTTTGCATTATCGGTGTAATTCTCATAATGCTCTATTTTTTCTTTTAGAGTTAATCCTATCGATATATTAAAATTTGAAGATGTTCCTATTATATTTGACAACTCTGAATCATTCTCAAGTTCCCCTTTTATATTATCTAATACATTATTCGCATCTGCGACTAATGTATCAAACATCTGACGACTTATCCGCAACACTTTAGATGTTAGTGTTACGTCCATCAGTATAATTTTAATGATATTTTTAGTCGTTCACTATTTCCAATCTTATTTCTCCTTCATACGGATTTTTCCTTGCGGTTATTATACCTTCATTTCCTAGTCCACTATTAAATAATACTAATTGAGTATTATTTGAATCTGTTTTTAATCTTGGTATATTACCACCATTATTTATATCATCTCCAATTACAAGTATTGGTAATGTAATCCCATTTACTCCAATTGTATTTCCATTTTCCAGAGTATTTGTTAGAATATTTACATTATTTTCGGATATACTTCCAACAAATAAATTGCCAGAATCTGCTAAAACCCAATCATCATTAATAATATTTTCCCAACTATAAGGGTTTGAATTAACATTCTCATAATTATCAAAATCTATTTGTATTGATTGAAGTTTTAATTCACTTGAAATATCACTAGAACCTATCAAAGATATGGTTCCATCATTTGATCTCATTTTTAATGTTAATAATACATCTTGTTGTCCTTCTGGAACTGACTCTGGCTCTGGCTCTGGTTCTGGTTCTGGCTCTGGCTCTGGCTCTGGCTCTGGCTCTGGCTCTGGCTCTGGCTCTGGCTCTGGCTCTGGCTCTAGCTCTGGCTCTGGCTCTAGCTCTGGCTCTAGCTCAGAAGGAATTTCATGCTCAGGTTCTGGTTCTTCTTGTTCAGTCTCTATATCTGGGAATGTTGATGCATTAGCACCTTCTGTCTCAGGCTCTGGTTCCGGCTCGGGCTCGGGCTCGGGCTCGGGCTCTGACTCTATATTTGGTTCTGACTCTTGTTCTGTAACAACGCATTGGGAAACTGGTACATTTTGAAGACCAGGCCATTGCGTCTTTGAACTATGAGGCCTCTCATTCTTAGGTAAAATTATTTGCGGTATAAAATTATAATATCCTGCACTTTCAGATAGGTCGTTTACAATACATATCGCAGGATACAATGGTGCAAATACTGCCAAAGCCAGATATGATTTCATTAGAGTATCCGGCGATATGTTGCTCATTTAAAATATATAATATTTTTAGTCGAGAAATTTAAACATAGTTCCTTATTTTATAATTTAATATTTATCCCCCTTTTTTACCATTGCCGTGCCGCTGCCGAAGGCGCGTAGGATACCTTCAAGTGATTAACTAAACTCTCCTATCTTACCATAAGTTGGCAACTCTGGTGATGATATATATACCACTGGACCATCATTATCTCTTCTACGATTAATAAGACCACCCAAATACCATATTCCTGTCTTATTTTTTGGAGTAAAAGTCTTCATTAAATGATTGTCTACATACATCTCTATCTTCGCTTCTTCACAATTTTCTGGTAAAAAGCTATAATTCACACCAGTTTC